>SWCA01008862.1_pt1 | contig 36445 bp, 30 predicted proteins | sample 4692961 | NCBI WGS metagenome assembly SWCA01 (sample SAMN10267275, study PRJNA491770) | bioreactor metagenome | isolation source: DHS bioreactor inoculated with | place: Japan: off Shimokita Peninsula
CCGTGAATGCAAATAATGCATCTACAACCGTAACCTTTGAATATGGAACAACTACGAGTTATGGAAGTACAGTGGCAGGAGTGCCTAGCTCCGTGACAGGAACAAGTAATGCAGCTGTAAGTAGCCAAATAACAGGGCTTGAACCGAATACAACCTATCATTATCGTGTTAAAGCAGTGAATGGTGCTGGAACAACTTATGGGTTAGATCAAATCTTTGATACATTACTTTTGGTACCTGAGATAAATGTGAAAGGAAATAATAAGGATATCGTAAGTGGAGATACTACACCATCGACTGAAGATGATACCGATTTTGGAACTTGTGATGTGGATACTGATTCTATAGAAAAAACCTTTATCCTAGAAAATAAGGGATCTGCAGCATTGAATATAGGGACTGTAACCATTACTGGAGGGAATGCAGGAGACTTTACAGTAACACAAAATCCTTCACCAGCAGTAGCAGCAGGATCGTCAACTACATTTAAAGTAACCTTTAACCCAAGCAGCCATGGCGACAAAACAACAACCATTGTTATAAGAAATGACGATAGTGATGAAGATCCATATATCTTTTCTATAAAAGGAAAAGGAGGAGATGTAACTGCTCCAACCGTAAGCAGTTTCTCTCCAGGAGACAATGCTACGGGAGTGGCGAAAAATGCAAATTTAGTGATAACTTTCAGTGAAAATGTATCTGGGGTTGCCGGAAAAAATATAGTGATAAAGAAAGCATCCGATGATACTATAGTAGAGACCATACCAGCAAATGATGGAAAAGTAACGGGACAAGGAAGTAGCACCATAATCATCGTTCCAGATACAACCCTAGAAAATGGAGTAGCCTATTATGTGCAAATAGACGCTGGAGCATTTAAGGATGCAAGTAATAATGATTATACAGGAATAAGTAATAAGACCACATGGAACTTTACGGTAATATCTTCAGCATGTGATGTAGGATCTGTAGTAGCACCAGCAAATAGTAATATAACTGGAGATAATATTACAGCAAATGTGAGTCATGGAGTAACAAGTGTTCTGTTAAATTTAAATGTAAGCACTGGTGCAACCTGGAAGCTATATAGTGATCCAGCCTGTACAAATGAAATTTTAAATAAAACCATGGCTTTAAATGTAGGAGAAAACACGGGATACATTAAGGTAATTGCAGCGGATGCAGCCACAACAAAGACATATACTATCAAAATAAATAGAGCGGCGAAGCCTCCAACCCCTCCATCAAAGCCAGATGAAAGTAGAGTAATTGATGTAGAAATTGGAGAAGGAGAAGCGCCTCCAGTTAAAGTCGAAATTGATAGAGAAACAACTTCTGATGGAGGGAAAAAAGACAAGGTAAAGATGGATGAAAGTAAAGCCAAGGAAGTTGTAAAGGAGTCCTTAGAAAATAGCGCAGACACCGCAACCATTTACATAACAGATATAAAAGGAGATAATGCATCCGAAGTAGAGGTGAAAGTAGATCAAAACGCTACAAATCAGCTAGCAGACAATCATATAGGACTTAATATTCACACAGAAAAAGCAACAATAGCGCTTCCAATAGAAACTTTAGAAAAAATAAAAGATCAAGATATACAAGTAAACATCAAGGAAACAACAGAAAAAGAAGCAGAAGATACAAATCAGATGATTCTAAAATTGGCAGAAGGCTCTAATATAATTTCACCTCCTATTGTCATAGAAACAAATTTCCAAGGGAAGGCTCAAATCATGGTTCCCTTTAGAAATGTGAATTTTCCTACAGATCCTGTGGAATTAGATGCCCTTTTAAAACAGTTATCTGTAGTAGTAGAGCATAGTGACGGGGATAAAGAAATCATTCAAGGCACTATTGTATATGATGAAAATAAAAATCCAATAGGAATTTCTATAGGAATTAAAAAATTTAGTACCTTTACCATTGCTACACTACCAATAGAATTAGCAAGTTATGAAGGAAGTACAGATAGCATAGAGGATAAAGTGATGGTAGATAAAAAATGGAGAATTCAATTTAATCAACCTGTAGAGGAAAATACCATAAATGAAAACACGGTGTATGTTTTAGATTCTAAAGGAGAAAAATATGAGGTAGTAAGAAATGTTGCAGGAAATATAATTGAAATAGATCCAATCCTAGACTATAATCCAAATAAATATTATTATCTGCATCTTACCAATGAAATACAATCCACATCAGGAAAAGCGCTAAAGGAATCACAAAGATATATATTCCAAACAGCACAATATACATTGGATGGAGACCAACTAGGAGAGAAGAAAGAAATCGATAATCATAAGGAATGGACCATTGCCTTTAATAAAGAATTAGAGGAAAGCTCTATTCAATCAGATACCATCTATGTGGTAGATGAAAAAGGGAATAAAGTAGAGGTAACCTTAGAAAAAGTAGATGAAAAAAGGGTAAAAGTAAAACCAAATGAAATATATGAATCAGGAAAAACCTATTATTTATTTGTAGAAGGAGTTAGATCAAAAGACGGAAAGGTTATAAATAGTAAGACATGGATGAAATTTATCATTAAGAAGACCCAAAGCCAAAGAAGTATAGCCTCACTAGATTTTGAGACGAATCCTGAAGATGGGCTAGAATTTAAAATTCAGTAAAGACAGTGCCTTATAAGGTAGAGAGAAAAAGCTACTTTATAAGGTGTTTTTTTCGGAATTTTTGGTATTTTTTGTTTTAATTTGTAGTAAAATATGGTATTCTCATGGTACAGAATATGAAATGTAGGAGGCGTACAAATGAATAAGAAATTTTTCAACAAAGTAACCAGTTTACTATTAAGCTTTATTTTTGTAGCAACCATGGCACCTTTTTATGGGTTTTCTCATGCTGCAGAAAATGAAAACGTTCACATTACTATAGTGGGAACTTCTGATGTTCATGGAAGATTTGTGCCATGGGATTACTCTATGGATACAGAAAATAAAGCAGGAAGCTTAACTCAAATTTATACCGCTGTAAAGAAAATTAAAGAAGAAAATCCAAATACTATAGTAGTGGATGCAGGAGATAGTATTCAAGATAACTTTGTAGAAACCTTCAATAGCTATGAAAAAAATCCTATGGTAGTAGCCATGAATGAAATGGGATACGATACTTGGACTATGGGGAATCATGAATTTAACTTTGAAAGAGAAGTTTTAGATAAAACCTTAGCACAGTTTAAAGGAACTGCTTTAGCTGGGAATATTTATAAAGAAGATGGCAGTAGATTCTTACCAGCTTATAAAATCATTGAAAAAAATGGGGTGAAAGTAGCTATTATAGGAATGGATACCCCGATGATTACTCAATTTGAAGAGAAAACCAATCATTTAAAGGGACTTGTTGTAAAACAGCCTATTGAAGAAACAAAAAAAGTAATAGAAGAATTAAAGGGAAAAGCAGATGTGCTTGTTGGCGTAATCCATATGGGAGAAAAAAATGAAAATGATATCCCTGGAACAGGGGTAGTGGATATGGCAAATGCTTGTCCAGCGTTAGATGTAATCATTGCTGGGCATATGCATGAAAATATAAGCAGTGATACAGTAAATGGAGTTTTAATTACAGAGCCATACAAATATGGAATGGCTTTATCTAAAGTGGATTTAACCTTTGAAAAAACAGAGGAAGGATTAAAATTAAAAGATAAAAAAGCACAAACAATAGATATGAAAGCTTATGATTCAGATAAAGAATTAGAGAAAAAATTAGAAGAATTTCATACGATTTTAAGAAACAATGCCAATGAAGTGATTGGAAAAGTTGAAGGAGCCAATCTGGTAGATCCAGATGAAATTAAAGGGATTCCAACGGTTCAAATAGAGGCAACACCTCTTGTGAATTTTTTTCATGATGTAGAGCGATATTATAGTAAAGCAGATGTAGTATCGCTTCAAATTGATATTGATAAAGCAAAAATGGATATAGGAGAAATAAAGAAAAAAGATATTGCCTACAACTATCGCTATACAGGTGGAGAAGTAAGTGTATACGAAGTAACTGGAGCAGAGCTTAAAGCGTATATGGAATGGGCAGTAGGATATTTTAATACGTTAAAAGAGGGAGATGTAACCGTTAGCTTTGATCCAACAAGAAGAGCTTCTAAATATAGCACCAATGACTTTTTCGGTGGTGTTACCTATAAAGTAGATTTAACAAAGGAAAAAGGAAATAGAATCGTAGATTTAAAATTAGAAGATGGAAGAGAAATTAAAGACGATACCAAATTAAAATTAGGAATGAATTCTTATAGAATGGCTCAACTTGTAAAAGAAGGAGGACCTTTAGCAGGCAAAAATCTCACACCAATATGGGATTCAAAAACTGCTTTTGGAGAAGAAGAAGGAACCATAAGAAACCTTGCTATAAAATATATTAAGGAAGTAAAAAAGGGTGTAATAGAAGGAAAGTTAAATAAAAACTGGGAAATAATAGGGATTGATAAAAATTCAAAAGAAAGAGCTATGGTAGCGAAACTCATTAACGAAGGAAAGATAGAACTGCCTAAAACTGCAGATGGAAAATATACAAATATTGCTTCCATTAATGTAGCAGGAAAAACAAATTTAAGTAAAGAAGAATTAAGTGCAAAGATAGAAGCATTAAAAGGAAAATATGCAGCAGCAAAGGACGATAAAGAAAGAAATGATATTCATATGCAGGCAGAGCTTTTAAGAGGATTAAATGAAAAATAAATAAAGGTAAAAGAGATAGACCTGTCATGACCGGTCTATCTTTTATTATATAAAAGGCTATAAAATATTTAATTTATAGCATGTCCATTTATAGACTTTATTTTCATATATGATATAAAAGTATATAAATGGAGGATGCTATGAGACACTTACCCCTTATTCCTTATGAAACACTGAAAATTTTAATAAATGGAAGCTTTACTTCAAAGCAAATGAATTATTTTATTCATTTATGCAAGATATGTGATTCAGATGGCGTGATAAAAGAAAAAAACAGAAATTCTCTTTTAAAAAAGACCTTTCATAAGGACCCGTATTTATTTTCAAGGGGAAGTGGATATAGAGCTATGGATTGCTTTTTAAAACAAGGTCTTTTATATAAAAATTCAAAAGGCGAGTTAGAGATAAAAGGATATAAAAAAGCATTTAAAAAGGGATCAAAGGGAATGGTCACTATTCCTATGTTTTGTTTTGCCATGGCGTTTAAAAATCTTTCTAAAATAGAAAAAAGAGTGGCACTTTATTTGATTGGTCAAATTAGAAGGTTAACTAAAATAAAATTTTTCACCATAAATATACAAAGAATGGGGACAAGCTTTAATACATGCTTTTCTACTATTTATGCTGTCTTAGAAAAATTAAAGCATTTTTTTACCCTTTCTTTTTTTCATCAAGAAAAGGTATGTAGAATTGCTTATAAAAAAGAATATCTCTTATCCTCCTCTTCTTTAGAGGAAATGATCACTTATTTTGAGGAAAGAGAAGAAAATGCGCAAAAGATGGAATATATAAAAATTTTAATGGAGAAAAAGCATATCAAAGCCCTATTATCAGATCGAAAAAAACAGCTATATTTGAAGGAATTTAAAAGTTATGTGGTTCCAAGAAAAGAAGTAGATATAGAAGAAAATATAAAAAGCATTTTGTATCTTCTTTGTGATTATACGAATAAAGAAATAGAGGATATACTAGAGATGCTTTCTTCTAAATTAAGACAGTTTACCGATCCGATTCTTCATTTAAAGGCATATGTAAGGGCGATAATACAAGAAAATATTTTTAAACCTATTATATAGGTTTATTTGTTTTGCTGTAAAATAAGGCGTATAGAAAAAAGGCTTTATTTTTTTTGCAATTTTTAAAATCCACAAAAGCTTGTCTCATTTTTTTAGATATAAAGGTATTTTTGTTTTGTTTTTTTATTTATTCAAAAGAATTCATCTTATTTTCAAATATTAATAGCCCTTTATGCCATGGAATTTCTATATTTGAAGAAGATGTATAGACTTTAGATTAATAAGATTTTAGAATAGTATGTTTTTATAGATAAAGATAGAAAATATACAAAAGCAACATCCTTTGACTATCCCTATTATTTCCTGTATTATTATAAGAAATATACATAAAGTACTATGAGGTGGAGGGATATAGATGGATCAATTATTAATTTCTGCACTATCGGAACTAGATGAAAATGGAGTCCTTAAAATTGTAAGAAAAATGGTGCTACAAGGTAAAGAGCCTTTATATATACAAAAGCAGCTAAATAGAGGAATTATTAAAGTGAAAGAAATGTATGATCAGGGAGAATATTTTATTGCAGATTTAATCATGGCAAGAATGATTTTTAAAGAAGCACTAAAAATCGAAGAAATGCAAGATCTTAAATCTAAAAAACTTTCAAAACCTATAGGAAAAGTAATCCTAGGTACAGCTTATGGAGACCTGCATGATATAGGAAAGGATATTTTTGCAAGTATATTAGAAACAGCTGGTTTTATAGTATATGATTTAGGAATTGATGTTGCAAAGGATGTTTTTATAGAAAAAATTAAAGAGATAGAACCAGATATTGTAAGTATAAGCGGGACCTTAACCTTAACCATTGAAAATATGAAAGAAATTGTTGAAAAAATAAATCAAGAAGGATTAAGAAATAAAGTGAAGATAATCGTTGGAGGAAATCCCATTAATGAAAGTGCTTGTATATATATTGGTGCAGATGATTTTTCTAAAGATGTTTCAGAAGGGTTAAATAAGTGCTTAAATTGGATAAATATAGATAATACGGTAAGGAGTTTTTAGTATGGGAAAACCAGTATATATAAAAATAATGGAAGAAATTAAAGAGAAAATTAAGCAGGGAATTTTAAAATCAGGAGATATGATTCAATCAGAAAACGAACTTGCTCAAATATATGATGTAAGTAGAATGACTGTTCGAAAAAGCTTATCTATTTTGATTCATGAAGGATATATCTACACCATTCCAGGAAAAGGAAATTATATTGGAGAACCAAATCAAAATAAACATATTATCTATTTTGATGAAATGAATAATATTGATGCCATTGTAGAAAAAACAGAACTGCTAGAAGTGAATGTGATTAAACCAAGTGTAGAGGTTATGCTAAATCTTCAAATAGAAAAAAATAAAAAGGTTGTAATTATAAGAAGGGTATTACATTCTGATGAAGGACCTGTTGCATACGATGAGAAGTATATTCCTTATGATAAGGGAGCACCAATCGTTGAAAAAGAAATACATTATGCTACATTTCCAGAAATTGTTGCAAGCAAAACCTCCCTTTTTTCTATAAAAAAAGAGCTTCGTATTGGTGTGATGAAATCTGAAAAAAATATTTCCAAAATTTTAAAAATAAAAGAAGGAGAGCCATTATTGGTTATTGAACAAAAAATTTTAAATGATAAAAATAAAGTTATTGGATGGGGAAAAATTGTAATGAAAAATGAATGCTGTAAATTAACTGCATTTTCTTCTTATAACCAGGAAGCATAAAGTAGAATGAATTTATTGACAATTCAGAAAAAAGCTGATAACATATAAGTGAACATGTATATACAGGTATACAATTCAAAAGGGGGGAACTTGGTATGTCAGAAGCGATAGCAAAAAGTTGGGATGATCTAGCTGTCATTTTAGGAGAGTTAGAAGAAGAGGAAGTTTTGAAAAAAATCGATGACTTTTTAAAGACGAATCCAAGTAGTGAAGAAACACAAGAAATTATAAATGCATGCTGTAAGGGAATGGAAATAGTCGGGGATAGATTTGAAGAAGGAGAGTATTTTGTTGGAGATTTGATTTTTGCAGGAGAAGTACTTCAAGGGGCAATAGACAAATTAAAACCAGTTCTAGCACAAGGTGAAGGAGAAAAGAAAATAGGAACAATGGTACTGGGAACCGTATATGGAGATTTGCATGATATAGGGAAAAATATTTTTAAGAGTATGATAGAAGCAGCTGGATTTGAAGTACATGATTTGGGAATCGATGTATCTGCGGAAAAATTTATAGATAAAATTAATGAAGTAAAGCCAGATATAGTTGCAATGAGCGGTGTCCTTACACTAGCCGTTGAATCTATGAAAGATATAATTGAAAGATTAGAAAAAGCAGGATTAAGAGATAAGGTAAAAGTACAAATTGGTGGGGCACCAATTAATAAGGATGTATTTGTGTATGTAGGTGCTGACGCCTATTCATTAAATGCTGCTGAAGGTGTTAAGGTAGCGAAAGGATTGGTGAGTTAGCATGAAGGATATGGAGAAATTATACAAGGAGAGAGTAGAGCGCATTAAAAAAACCATTAGATTAGAAAAATCAGATAGAGTCCCTATTTTATCTATGATTTCAACTTGGAGCGCATGGTATGCTGGATATACTGCTAAGGAAGTATTATATGAGCCAGAAAAATCATATTTATCTATTAAAAAAATCGTAGAGGATTTTGAATGGGATTTTATTTTTCCACCAGGAGCAACCACTCCTATGGCATTATATGAAATTTTGGGGGGAGAGGAATATATCGTAAGAGATGAAGATACAACCATGCAGCATCCGGAAGCAATCATAATGAAACCAGAAGAATATCCAGATCTAATCTCTAATCCCTATAAATTTATAACAGAAAAAATTCTTCCTAGAAAATATAAAAATTTAAGAAATGATGGTAATAGTAAATATGAGATTTTATCAAAGGCATTAAAAAAATTTATTGAAAGTGGAGCGCAAGGAAAAGCTTTCAAAGAAAAATTTAGGCAAGAGCAAGGAATGCCCTATGCAGCAAGCATTATTACCCAAGCGCCAATGGATATAATAGAAGATTTTATGAGAGGATTTAAAGGAATAACTATAGATATAAGAAGACATCCAAAGGAAGTCATCGCAGCTTGTGAAGAACTCCTACCTTTAATGCTTAGGATGGCAGATGTAGGAATTGATAAAGAAGATGAATTACCAATTGTATTTATACCACTACATATAGGGCCGTATCTAAAACCGAAGGATTTTGAAAAATTCTATTGGCCTACATTTAAGAAATTATTAGAAGGATTAGTAGCAAAAGAGTATACTCCATTTTTATTCTTAGAAAATAAATGGGAGCCCTATTTTGAATATTTGCAAGAACTACCTAAAGGAAAGATTATGGGAATATTTGAGCATGATGATATGAAAAAGGCGAAAGATGCCCTTGGAAAGGTAATGTGTATAGGTGGAGGAATGCCTGTTCAATTACTTCAATATGGTACGAAGGAAGAGTGCATCGCACATGCTAAAAAATCAATAGATGCCGCTGCACCTGGAGGAGGATATATCTTCTCTACAGATAAGGCATTGTTATCTCCAAATGATGGAAAACCAGAGAATATAGCGGCAGTAAATCAGTTTGTTAAAGAATATGGGGTATATTAGGAGGTGCAGGGATGGATATAAGAGCAGATGAAAACAGTATGCTTGCAAAAGACTTTGAAAAATTGAAAGGGGATTTAGATTTTCTTCCAGAAGAGGATCAAATTAGAGATGATTTTTTGTTTTTATTTAAAATATTCATCATGATGTAAGAATAAAGTCATATTTAGCCTAGCGGAAAACCTTTGCTAGGCTTTTGTTATTTGTAGTAAAATATTGAAAAGGAGGGGTGAGATGAATAATTTAGTAATTGCCTGTAGCACCATACAAGAAGAAGTAAGAAAAGCCATGGCAAAGGCAAAGAAAGAATATCCTATTATATGGATGGATTCATCCTTACATGAATTTCCTGAAAAGCTAAGTACTGCCCTTCAAGAGGAAATCAATAAAATTGAAAATGTGGAGAATATATTGCTGTGCTATGGACTTTGTGGCAATGCTTTATTGGGAATTAAATCAAATAAGGCAAATTTAATTCTACCAAAAGCAGATGATTGTATTTCTATATTACTTTGGAAATGTGATCATATTTTGGAAGACAGAAAAGAAACCTACTTCTTAACCAAGGAATGGATAGACAGTGATAGAGGAATTTTAGAAGATTATAAACATACTATAGAAAAATATGGATGCAAAAAAGCCCATGAAATTTTTAAAATAATGTTAAATCATTACAAATATTTGATGCTTATCGATACGAAGACCTATTCCATTGAGGAATATACAGAAAAGGCTAAAAAAATGGCAGAAACATTAGATTTAGAAATGATCATTAGAAAAGGAAATATAGATTTATTAAAAAAATTATTTACAGGACCTTGGGATGAAGATTTTTGTAGGATTGAAAGAGGTGAGGCTATCGAATTAAAATATTTTATGAAAATAAAATAGGTGCTTAAAGCACCTATTTGTTATAAATATTTTCTTTAAAGTAGGTATTTCGAATGTACTGCTCTTGAAAATCGGGATGGGTAGCAAGTTCAACATGATGTACTTTTTCTAATAAAGAATTAATATTATTTCTAATTTTTTTAAAAAGCATAAAAAGCTGTACCCCTCCACCTGCTGCATTACCAATGGATTTTACAGGTACATTTCCAAAGGAAGGAATCAAACCGATATATTGTGCATTTTCAACATGAATATAATTTCCAAACGCTCCAGCGAGTAAAATCTCATCTATATTATCTTCTTTTATTCCAAATTCTTTGATCAATAAGATACAGGCAGTATATATTGCACTTTTTGCAAGCTGTAGCCCTCTTATATCTTTTTGAGATAAATATATTTTTTCACCAGTAGAAGAGGTATCTTCATAAGAAAGGATAAAAACAGGGATATTATTGATACGCTCTAATCTTTTTGCAAAATTTTGAGAACCTCCTGCTTTTAAGTATTCTTCTTTTGTAAGAAGCTTACCCCTTGAATTGATTAAACCAGCTTTAAGCATTTGAGCAACCAAATCAACTATACCCGAACCACAGATTCCTTGTATTTTTTTATTTCCAATAACTTTAAAAAGAACATCTTGATTTAAAAAAGATACACCCTCAATCGCCCCATCTGTTCCCCTCATTCCAAATTGTATACCAGCACCTTCTAGTGCAGGTCCTGCAGCGGTGGAAGATACGAGAATTTTTTCATTATTACACAGCATTATTTCCCCATTTGTTCCTAGATCAATGACAAGCTTAGTTTTATGATCCTTTTTTAAAGACAATAATACGGCTGTTGTATCTGCTCCTACAAAACCACCAATAAGAGGAAGAAAATGTATCTTTCCATTAGGATGGATATTTAAATTCAGCTTACAGGCAGATACAACAACATCCTTTAGGGTAGCGCAAGTGAAGGGAGACATGCCTAAGTGCTTTGGATAAATACCTAAAAATAAATGCTGCATAGGAGCGTTTCCAGCAATGCAGAGGGTATAAATGTGATTTAAAGCAATCTTATTTTCTTTTTGTATTTGAAGAATTAAGTCATTGATAGATTCAATGACCTTTTGCTGAATTTCCTTTAAGTCATTTGGCTTAAGAGAAGAAACGATCCTGCTAATCACATCCGCTCCAAAGGTTACTTGTTTATTTAATGTGGAATATACACCCATTTTTTCCCCTGTTTTAAGATGATATAGATAAGCTGCTATGGTGGTAGTACCTAAGTCAATGGCTAATCCATAAATATCCTGTGTTGTATTATTTTTTTCAATAGAAATCAGTTCGTCTTCCCAAAAAACAAGGGTAAATCCTTTCAGGGCTTTATCATTTAGGATATAAGGAAGTTGTTGCAAAAAAGAAAGCTCTGGGGTTTTTAAAGATAAGCCTAAATAATCTTCAATGCTTTCCCAATATCCAAAGCAGTGCTTTACGGTAAACTCATCCATAGAAATAAAATATTTATGGATGGAGGGACTTATTTTTTCTAAAGGATTTATATTATTTTGGGTAAGGATATGTAAATTGCTTTGAATATCTTCATCAGAAAGGAAGATTTCAAGGCCATGGCTTACTTTAGTCTTGCAGGCAAGAACTTTTTCTTTTTTATTGTCTTTTTTGATAAGTACGTTGCATTTTTTACAAATTCCTTTTGCCCCGCAGACTAGATTTAAGGGAAAACCTGCTTTTGAACATGCAAGGGCAATCGTTGTATCCTCTGAAACATATATATTTTTGTTTTGTAAGGAAAAATTTATTTCTAATTTTTTTGAACTAGACATGATAAAAATCCTCCTTAATTATTGTACTATTGACACCATTTTAAATGAATGATAAGATAAAAATAACCACCTGTATATACATGTAATTACTTAATGTATATTCTTATTATACATTAAATGGATTCGTATTTGTTAAAAATGTAGATTGTTTTATCCTACAAATTCTAGGGGGGAAGTTAAAATGATCATAATTGGGGAAAAAATCAATGGAACGATTCATCGTGTTAAGAAAGCTATTGAGGAAAAAGATATAGAATTCATACAAAATAGAGCAATCAAACAAGAAAAAGCAGGAGCGCATTACATAGATGTTTGTGCAGGAACAGCCCCTGATAAAGAAATAGATACGTTAAAATGGCTTATTGAAGTAGTGCAAGAGGTAGTGGAAATACCCCTTGTGATAGATAGTCCAAACCCAAATATAATAAAAGCGGTAATTCCATTTGCTAAAAAGCCAGGTTTAATTAATTCTGTGTCAGAAGAAGGAAATAAACCAGAGATCATTTTACCCTTAGCTGCTGAATATGGTTGGGATGTAATTGCACTTACATGTAATGATAATGGGATACCGAGTGATGTAGAAACTAGAGTTGAAATTACAACAAGCTTAGTAAAAAAAGCAAATACATATGGCATAAATGAAGAGCGAATTTACATTGATCCATTAGTCACTGCCCTTGCTGCAGATAATAAATCCACATTGAATTTTGTTGAGGCAATGAAGGAAATTAGAAAGAAATTTCCAAAAATTAAATTCACATCGGGGTTGAGTAATATTTCATTTGGTATGCCCCTTAGAAAAATGGTGAATAGGCATTTTATGACCATGGCATTATATGAGGGTATGGATTCAGCTATAATGGATCCATTAGATAAAGACATGATGGGAGCTATTTTAGCAACAGAAGCACTTTTAGGAAAGGATAGGCATTGTCGCAAGTTTTCAAATGCATATAGAAAAGGAGAAATTTTTTAAAGAAAAGTAATTTTTATCAAGATAAAGAGCCTACATTTTTGTAGGCTCTTTTGTAGTTTATTTATCTTTAAAAGAAAAGGATAAAAATAAGCCAATTATAGCAATTCCTACAGCTAAAAAGGTTGCACTTGAAAATCCTGAAGCGATTGCTGCTTCATTTGTTACATTTCCTGCTTCTAAAGCTTTAAGTTGAACTGCGGACATTATTCCTATAAATAAGGATGCTCCTATGGCAGCAGAAACTTGTTGAAGGGTATTGACTATGGCTACCCCATGAGGATAGTATTCTTTTGGCAATTGATTTAATGAATGGGTTTGAACGGGGGACATGGTAAATCCAACGCCTATACAGATACAGATATAAGTTATAACTACTTTTGTTAATGCTGTTTCATTATTAAACTGGGCTAAAAGGAATGAAAATACAGTTATTATCCCAAGGCCAAAGGGCACTAACCATTTTACACCAAATTTATCGTATATTTTTCCCCCAATAGAGGTTGCCACTCCATTGCAAAGTATAGCTGGCAATAAAGCAAGGGCTGCTGTAAAACTTGTAGTTTTAAGAGCTCCTTCTAAATACATTGGAAGCATGACATTCATGGTAAAGATGATCATCATGGAGATCATAACGAGTAGCATCCCTATTAGGAACTTTGGATATTTAAAGGGAGATAAGTTGAGCATAGGCTCCTTTAATGCAGCTTGGCGTTTTATGAAAATTAGGATGCAAACTATTCCTATTATAAAGCTTGATAAAGTAATCATAATATTTCCCTTAGAAACGCTGTTTATTCCAAATATCACACTTCCAAGTCCTACTGTGGAAAGTAGAATTGACAAATAATCTATTTTTGGCTTTGTAAGCTCTACCACATCAATTAGAACCATTTTTCCTATAAGCATAGCCATTATTATAACGGGAATTAAAGTGATAAATAATGCATGCCAACTGAAATATCTCAATATAACGCCTGAAACGGTGGGTCCAAAAGCAGGTCCCAGTGAAACTGCACATACACATGCAGCCATGGCGGAACCGATCTTTTCTTTTGGAGCTACTAATAATACAGTATTCATCATAATGGGAATCATCATACCTGTTCCACAGGCTTGTATCATTCTTGAAATCAATAACATGAAAAAAGACTGTGAAAATGCAGCAGATATTGTTCCAAATAATAATAATCCAAGTGCACTTAAAAATAAGTTTTTCGTTTTAAAGGTTTGGATGAGAAAGGCTGTAACAGGCACCATAACGGATGTGATGATCATATACCCTGTAACCAACCATTGAACCGTTCCAGCGATTACATTCATTTCTTTCATAATAGATGATAATGCTACGTTTAATATGGTTTCATTAAAGGTAGCGATAAAGGCACTAAATACGAGTACAGATATAATTGCAGTAGAATTTATTTTACTTTCTGTTTTCAATTTGATTTTCCTCCATTTTATTTTATTGATGAACTAAACAGGCATATTAAATTAGCAAAAATAACCGATTAATTTCCATGAATTAAGATAAATGAAAGCAATCAAAGAATTGATTGCTTTCATTTTACTTTTACTTTGCTGGCTTAGTTGCAGTAATAAAATGCTTATATTTTTCCACACGATCTTTATAGTCATCTGATTTCTTAAGCTTCATGCTTATGGCAACCGTGTTTTTGATGTCCTCTACATGAATGAATTTTCCAGATAAAGTATCGTGTGCATGTTTTAATTGCGCTTTAGGGAATTCAAATTTTACTTTCCCATCCACAATGCTAACATCCCCTTCAATACCACACATACAACAAACAGCATGAGTAGATTCACTGTCTAAGAAAAAGTTTCTACTGTGGCAGTGTGGACAAACCCCTTCTTCCCCCTTATAAGAAGCGTTTTCAATATCCTGTGCAGCCTTAGTAAGATTCAAACCTATTTCATGGATTCTTGCAACTTTATCCTTATCTACGATAATTCCTGTGGACCAAGGAAAAACTTCATTGTCTATCACTTTCCACATAGGAGTTAATGCTTGTATTGCACAATCACATTGGAATCTTGTAACCCAGTCTGAACCACCAATACCAATATAAGAAATTACCTTATCCTTTAGTATTCTTGGGTCTAGTGCTTTTCCTCCTGTTTCTTTTGCGATTTTATCAGCAATAACATTATTACCTCTATCCATTCTTGGTCCAAAGCGATCTCTAATTGCAAGGAACATGCTTGGAGCACCTTTGCAAAAAATCGGATTTGCAAAAATTATGCCATCTGCATCTAACATCTTATCTAACAACCAATCAAAATCATCTTTTAATACACACATGTTTCCTTTTCCTGACATAAGTGAATTAACGCATGCTGTACAGCCAATACAATGCTTTATATCCAGATCTAATAAACTAATAAATTCAACCTCTGCTCCCATTTCCTTTGCAGCCATAAGGGCTTCTTTGCACATAGAATCGTTATTCCCATTTTTTCGCCCACCTGAGATGCCTAAAATTTTCATATTTTATATCCTCCAATTATTTATAGTAGTGTAAAATCTTCACACCATTTTTTATTCATTCCTATTTTAGCATCTAAAAATAATATAAAATATCTATTTGTATACTGTATTAACTGCACTTTAATATTGTTTTTTATTTATAAAATATTTTATTTATTGTTTTTAATAATTTTTTGCAGTTAAAATATTAAAATTTTACAGTTTTGCATTTTATACTGTGTAATATGTTATAATCCTTATTTAAAGGGTTATAAATAGTACATTTTTAGGAGGGAGGCAGAATATGAATACAAATCAAGAACTTGTAAATTTCAAAACTTCTTCTTCAATGGAATTTTCTGTAATTGTTATTGAGAATTTAGAAAGATATTGGCATGAAAGTATAGAGCTAATCTATGTGCTATCGGGTAGTATTCAGGTTCAATGCCGTAATATGCAGTATAATTTAAATGAAGATGATATCCTTCTTATAAATAGGTTTGATGTCCATGCCTTATATGGAAAGGGATGTGAAGTATTATCACTAAAAATGGATATTTCTGCTCTAGATCCTGAAATTTCTTCTTTTTCTCATCAAAGATTTGATTGTAATTCATCCACTGCGTTAGATAAAACTAAATTTTTACCATTAAAACAGCTTCTTGCTTTAATCGTAAAAACAAATCTCAATCCACAAGAGAATATTGAACTTTTGAATAAATCCTATATCTATAAATTATTGCATACACTAATGACTAATTTTAAAGTAGAGGATACTACGAGTGTGAATGATCTAAATAAAAACGCACAGAGAATAAAACAGATATTAAATTTTATAAGTGAAAATTATACAAAAAAAATATCCTTAAAGGATTTAGGCGATAATTTCTATTTATCTACTCCCTATATTTCAAAAATTTTTAAGGAGTGCATAGGTCTTACTTTTAGTGAATATTTAATGGAAGTAAGGATTTCTCATGCAGTAAAGGATTTATCTGTGCCTAATTTTAAAATTGAATATATTGCTGAAAAAAATGGTTTTGCAAATGCCCGTTCCTTTGTTTCTGCTTTTAAAGATAAATATAATTGTCTTCCAAGCAAATATCGTAAAGAAGCAGATTTATATTCTTTTACTAGCCAAAATAATATGACGGAAAGTATAAATTATTTTAATTTACGCCATAATACTTCTTTTAATCGTTTAGTAGCCTATCTTAAAAAAGAGGTTATTCTTACAGAAGAAAAAAGAAAGAATACTGTCATCTATGAAATTCCTTCAATGGATACATCTATAAAAGGGACTGCCCTTAGACATACCTTTAAAACCCTTACTTGTATTGGAAAGGCAAAACATATATTAATTTCTGAAAATCAGCATATGCTTCGTGAATTACAAGAGGATATAGGGTTTGAGTACCTTCGTTTTCATGGATTGCTAGATGATGAAATGATGTTTTATTCTGAAAATGAAAAGGGTGATCCTGAATTATGCTTTGCTTATATTGATTTAGTGATAGATTTTCTTCTTTCCATTAATTTAAAACCTTTTATGGAACTTTCTTTTATGCCTAAAAAACTAGCAAGTGATCCTACTCGTACAATGTTTTTTATTAATTCTGTAATTAGTTTGCCAAAAAGCATGAAAAAGTGGACTTTGGTTATGGAAAAGCTAATGAAGCATTTTATTTTTAGATATGGTAAAAAAGAAGTGGAATCTTGGCCATTTTTCTTATGGCATGAACCAGATTTAATAAAAATGTTTGGATTTGAAAATAGAAATGATTTCTTTTATTTTTATAAAGAAACCTATGAAACCATAAAAAAAATTAGCCCTTGTATTCGTTTTGGAAGTTCGCCAGTTTTTTCAGACACAATAGCAGGTTCAAATAATTGGTTGGATACGTTTATGGATTTTTGTAGAACAAATGAGTGTCTTCCCGATTTTATAAATATGCATTTTTATCCTATGGATTTATCTGGACAGGATATTACTACACTTTCTAGAAAAACCCATGGCGAGATGAGAAAATATTTGATATACAAAAAATCTGAAAATGCCTTGAAAGAAAATATTCAATCCATTAAAAGAAGAATAAAAGAAAAGGATTGGAAAACGGACAAGCTATATTTAGTTGGCTGGAATTCTTCAATCTCTCATAATGAATTATTAAATGATACGGTATATAAAGCAGCCTATATTGCGAAAAACATATTAGAAAATTATGATGATCTTGAAAGTTTTGGTTATTGGCAAATATCAGATTTTACGGAAGAAGTAAAGATGAAAAATCAATTATATCAAGGAGGGCAAGGCATTTTCACATATAATAGAATAAAAAAAGCCCATTACTATGTTTTTCAAATGCTAAATAAGCTAGGAGATAGATTGCTTAAAAAAGGAGAGGGATTTTTTATAACGACAAAGGAAGACCATATTCAAATAATGCTATATAATTATCAGCATTATTCAAAGCTGTATGGATCAGGGGAAGTATTTGATATGACTTTTGAGGATAGATATACAATGTTTCCAAAGGAAAATACTTTGAAAGTAATTCTTCCCCTTATGAATCTTTCTGAAAGCCGTTATGCGTTGACAGAAACAATTGTAAATAGAGACTATGGAAGCTCCTTTGATAAGTGGATTGAACTAGGGGGTATGCCACTAGAAAGTAAAGAAGATATTGGGTATTTAAAATCCGTATCTCTTCCACGGATTCAAAAAAAGGTAATAAATACGAAAAACAATACCTTAACAATAACAGCAGAATTACAAGCCCACGAAGTACGATTAATAGAACTCAAACCAATAGAAAGTGAATAGCATTTGATTAAATCCTGTCCTATATTCCGTTATGGTATAAGGACTACTATACTCTTATTATAGATAAAATGTATCTATAATATATGTGATTATAAAGAGCATAGCATGAAGGATATATGATTTTTGCAACTATTTCAAAAAAATCCAATGTTTGGAAAGGGTAAACAAATGTTAAATCAAGACAGTGAATTGTAATTAAATATTTTTAATGATAAATTGGAACCTATAGAATAGATAATGAGAAAAGGGTCTATTTCTATAGGTTATTCTTTGTGTAATTGAATCTGAATATAGTTGCAATCTAGGGGAATTTCATCTACATATTTCCTCCTTTTTATTTTCGTGAATTAGTAATCGGATTTGAGACCTGCTCCACACATAGGAATCAAACAATCCGATGTTTTTCCATTTAGTTCACAATACTTCAAGTAGGCTGCATAAGTGGCTGCTGTTGTATGCTCACAGTATATACCTTTTGCAGAAAGAGCTGTTCTGGCTTTTATAATTCGATTTTCAGGAGCTGTAATTATTTCGATATTGTGCTTGTAGGTATATTCCAAAATTTCCTCTCCACGCATTGGTACGCCAATAGCAATTCCCTCCGCCATTGTTGGTTTAGGGATTACTTTAACTGGATACTTTTCTCTAGTAATAATTGATTTTGCAAAGGGATCACAGGATTCGCTTTGGACGGCTATAATATTGGGCATTTTTTCAATGACAGCACTCTCTAAAAGTTCTTCCAATGCCTTTACAATACCGATGAATAGCGTACCATTGCCTAGTGGAACAAAAATATTTTGGGGAATTCGGTGCAGCTGTTCATAGACTTCATAAATATAGGTTTTTGTGCCTTCATAGAAGAAAGGATTATAGACATGATTTGCATAATATTTTCCTGCTGTATTTACTTTTGCTCTGCAGACATCTGCACAGTCATCTCTTGTACCAGAAACTACGTTTACCTGTGCATTATGTGATTTAATCATATTGATCTTTTTTGGTGAGGTTCCTTCTGGAACAAAAATCTCACAACCAATACCAGCTTTTGCACAGTAGGCTGCTACACTATTTCCAGCATTACCACTGCTATCTTGCACAACAGAATCCACACCAATTGCTTTGCAGTGAGCAATCAATACTGCGGCACCTCTATCCTTGAAAGATAAAGTTGGCATGAAATAATCCATTTTAAGTAGTACATCTTCATTGAATTGAATTACAGGTGTCATACCTTCACCAAGACTGATTTTACGCCAATGTTCCCCTTCTAATGGCATGAAAGCACGATATCGGAAAATGCTCCAAGTATCACGATCCACTAAAGATAACTTGAACTTTGGAGGCTTATAATCTAATTTCCAAAGACCACCGCAGTCACATTTTGCTTTTTTAGTTGTTACTTCTGTTTTTATATCACATTTTGAACAAATATATTTCATTTTTGATTCACCTTCGCAATCGCTTCAATTTCTACAAGGCATCCGAAGTGGAGCTTACCAACAGGCACAACAATCCTTACTGGTTTGTGCTCACCAAAGAATTCAGCATAAACTTGGTTAACTATGTCCCACTGGTCAATATCGGATATATAAACTCTACACAGAACAATATCACTACGGCAAAGTCCAGCTTCTTTTAGAATGCGGTCAACATTTTTTAAAGCAAGTTTAGCGTGTACTTCCATTCCACCGTCTGGAACATTTCTAGTATCTGGATCTATAGACAGTTGTCCAGATATGTATAGCATTCCATTTGAAATAATTCCAGGTGTATAATGTCCTTTGTTTTCACTAACGTATTTTGGTTCGATTTTTTCCATATTCTTATTCCCCCTAACTTTAATTCTATTTTTTACCTCTTACTTTGTCTAAGTAACTGTAAATGGTAACTTTAGATAAGCCTAAGCTTTCAGCTACTTTATCAATAGCACCTTTTACTAAGAACACGCCCTTTTCATCCATGAAACGTATGAGGTTTATATTATCTTTTCTTTTGAAATTACGCACATCTTTATTCCTTATGATATTGTCGATTAGTTCATCTATGATACTCATCACATCTTGATTAGGAACATCATCGTCTTCAGCTATTTCATGTTGGGCAAATTCTGGAAGAAAACCGATTATTTCTTCCTTTAGTAGATAAGATAGGGTCAGATCATAGTTGATGCAAAGCATTCCTACTACTTCGCCTTCTGGATTACGGATGAGAGAAGAAGAGGATTTGATTTTCTTGCCATTTTCAACTTCAAAGACATAATTGGAAGTACAATCATCTTTAAACTTTTTACTTAGCAACACTTGACGTATGAGATGGTCAAAGGACTGACCTTCTTTTCGACCTGTTACAGTGCCGTTTGCAACATACACTACTGAACTTTCAGGTTGTGTCAAATCATGGATAGACACCTCACAGTTTTTCCCAAAGGTCTGAGTAATCATAGTTGCAACTGGAATATATGATTTTAGAATAGGGTGCATTTTTATTTCCTCCAATCAAGTTTATATAAAAATTTATATTGTTTTATATAAATTTTTATATAAATATATCACTCGGATTTTGTTCTGTCAAGGATAAAGCATTGAAATTGCTTTATTATATATTTTTAATATATAACTTTGATATATAATTTTTTTATATGCTATACATGATTTTTTATATAATCAATATATTTGTTTCAGGGGCAAACCCTATGGAATCTATTAGGGTTGCAAATCGGGAAAGTATTTTACTAGGATTTACTGTAGTAGGTTTGAAATTGGGATTTTTATTGGCGCTTTTGTGCACTTAAATGGATGATTGCAAATATGGAAAATAGGGTATAACAATATTAAGTTAATATATAAACTATTATTTAAGGAGATGTAAAAAATGAATGAGATTATTCAAACTTTAACAAGCCATCGTTCCATTAGAAGCTATAAAAAAGACCCTGTATCTAAAGAATATTTAGATACAATCATAAGAGCAGCACAAGCTGCGCCATCATCTATTAATGGACAGCAAATGAGTATTATTAGTATAACAGAGGAAGAAAAGAAAAAGAAAATAGCACATCTTGTGGGAGATCAATCATGGGTAGAAGAAGCACCTGTTTTTCTTGTTTTCTGTGCTGATTTTTATCGTACCAGTGTAGGTTTAAAGATGAATGGAGAAGAAATGGCGATTATAGAGAACATAGAATCAACGCTTGTAGGTGCGGTAGATGTAGGGATAGCTTTAGGGAATGCTATAGCCGCAGCAGAATCTCTTGGACTAGGAATTGTTCCTATAGGAGGAGTAAGAAAAGAACCCGAAGAAATGATTAAATTACTAGAGTTGCCAGAATATGTTTTTCCTATGTGTGGACTTGTAGTTGGACATCCTAAAGATCATTCAGATTTAAAACCAAGGTTTCCTAAAAGTGCCGTTCATCATGAAGAAAAATACAATAAAGATTTAGAAGATGAAATTAAGACATATGATAAAACCATATCGAATTATATGAAAGAACGTACAAAAGGAAAAGAATCTAGAAGCTGGTCTCAAACAATATCTAAAATATATAGTCATGTATATTATCCAAAGGTTAGTGATTCAATCAAGAAACAAGGATTTAAAAACTTATAAAAATAGATAAAACATTCATAAAATACTATGAAGGCTATCTATTTTAATAGTAAAGTTAAATGTTTAGATGCTGGGATTAGCCCTATTTAATAAGTAATTTTTCTATTTTTTCATAAAGATTATCTGATTTCACAGGCTTAGATATATAATCATTCATTCCTAATTCTAAACATTTTTCTTGGTCTTCTTTCATTGCTGCAGCTGTTAATGCGATAATTGGAATATTATTATTATTATTTCTAATTATTTGTGTTACCTCCATGCCATCCATTTCTGGCATATTAATATCCATCAATATTATATGAAAATGTTTAGAATCAAGCAAAATCAAAACTTCTTTTCCTGTTGAAGCAATTTCTAAGGAAAATCCATTCTTCTCCAAAATATATTTTGTTAGTTTTTGATTTATTAAATCATCTTCGGCTAATAGAATACAATATTCTTTGGGATTAAAAAGATTGTTTTTAAGTTTTATGTTTGGTTGTTTTTCCGATAAGTCACTAATTTCCAATTCAATTGTAAAGTAAAAACGACTTCCAATTCCTTCCTTGCTTTGTACCTGAATACTTCCACCCATAAGTTTGATTAGCTCTTTCGTTATGTAAAGGCCAAGACCTATACCATTGTTATTTCTATTTTGCTTTTCCTGTACTTGATTAAATGATAAAAATAAACTATCTATTTTATCATTTGGAATACCTATACCTGTATCAATAATAGAAATTTCTAATTCAATACTATTATCTTTTTTATTTTTAATTTTTATATCTAATGTGATTTTTCCACTATCAGTAAACTTTATCGCATTTCCCAATAAATTATATATTATTTGTTCTATTTCTTTTGATCCTCCAACTAAAGTCTTCGGTATATTTTCATCTATAAAATACATAAGTTCAATATCTTTTTTGTTAGCTTCCATTTTAAAATGATTTATTGCATTCTGAGATAATGTAGCTAGATTAAACTTTGTTTTCTTTATTTCTACTTTTCCAGCTTCTATCCTAGTTAAATCAATAATACGTTCTATTAGAGTATACAACCTATTTGTAGACATGCTTAGCCATTCCAAATACTCTTGATGTGTTTTATCTAATTTTGCATCCCTTAATAATTCTGTGGCTCCTAAGATTCCATTCATAGGAGTTCTAAGTTCATGACTTATTTTTGCAATGAATTTACTTTTTAGTTTATTTGCTTCTTCAGCTTTTTCTTTTGCTATTTTAAGATTTCGTTCATATTCTTTATGCGTAGTTAAATCCCTTATAACTGACAATATATGATCTTTTCCACTTACTTTAAATGGCATACCAGCAGATTCTACTTCTAACACAGCTCCATCGTGCAGTAACAATTTACTCTCAATCAATTCTAAACTTCGTTTTTTATTATACAATAGCATTTTTCTTTCGTTTGCAATCTTTTCATCATCAGGATGACTTATGAAAAAATCTGTAAATGGTCTTTCAATAAGTGATTCTCTATCTTTTACCTTTGCAATATTAGCTAATGCTTGATTTGCATATATAATTTTTTTTTCAGACAATAGCATGCATCCATATGGCATATATTCAAAAAGAATTTTGTATATTTCTTTACTTTCTTTCAATATTTCTTTATTTTCTTTAAGTTCATTCTCTGTTTGCTTTATATAATTAATATCAGTAAATATTCCAGCTAATTTTAATATTTTCTCATTGTTTGTATTTTTTTGAATTGGAATACCCTTTAAGTATAACCATGTCCACTGTATATTTCTTTTTTTAACTCTTATTTCACAATCAAAATATAAAGCCTTATTTCTACAACAATTGTCTATTGAATAATTAAATTTTTCTACATCTTCAGGATGTATTAATTCTACAAATTCATCATAATGATGAATTATTTGATTAAACGAATATCCTAATATGTTATAAATAGTTTTGCTAAAATCAATTTCTAAGGTTCTAAGATCTAATTTCCAAATACCATCTCCTGTAGCACTATGGACATTGTCCATAATCCCAATATCTATTTCTTCTATTTTTTCATTTTTAATATTTTTATCATAATTATCTGAATCTAACGAAAATTGTTTTGTGATTTCTACTTTTCTCAAGTATTTCTCTAGTTGACTATTAAAATCAACATAATATGGATTAGGTTTAATTACAGTTTTATTATGTATAATAACCTTATGTTTTTCAATCATATCTTGCAAAATAAAATTTGGGAATTTAGACTTATTAAAGACGCATAAATTTATTTGTTTGTCGTAAATTCTTAAAGCTTCATGATGAACACGAAATTCATATTCCATAAGCTTATCTAAAGTATCTGCTTTTCCATCCAGTGGAAAAAGCATCTCTCCCAGGGCTCTAAATCCACTAAAATTTTCTTTTTCTATAATGAGTAATTGTTCTTTCCAATTATTTATTACTTCATCAACATCAAATCCATCATTACCATAGTAAATATCTTTATTACTTGAAATAACAAGCTGTCCAACTTCAATAAAATAATCTACATCAATATTTTCTTTTTCAAGGTCCTCAATTAGTAAATCTTTCGGATATTCATCAATAACAGAGAATACTTTTTCATTTTTTTTTAACCCATCTATAATATATTTACAGGCAATATATCTATAATTATTTACATTATCAAATAATAAACAAATATCATCTCCAAATTCTATTTTTTTTAATTCTTCAACTTGCTTCATATATAGTTGCGTCCCCCTTATAAATTTAGTTTAAATGTCATACTACAGGTATTTTAAAAATTAAAAATATAGTTTACCTGTCATGACAATGAAATATAAGTTTGATGGTAGTTATGAATATATATTGTATATTGAAAAATCAATAGTTTTAAATTAGATTGTGAACATTTCTTTAGACAACTTTTTTAAGGTGATTTGATTTATATTGATAGGGTGTTAAATAACCTAATGACGAATGAATATTATGATTACTAAACCAATTAACATAATCAGCTAATTCATACTGCAATTCCTATAAAGATCTAAACACTGGATCTTTTACGAATTCAGTCTTTATTAGCTTTGCCATTTGCACCTTTAAATGCATTTGCCATGTTATCTAAGAATTCTTTTTTCCATCTTTAACTATTGATTTAATAATACATGACCTTAAAAATTCTGTCCAGTTTAGTATAGCTTTGAACAAATTTAATTTTAATTGTATAACAACCTTTACATAGTACTTTTCTTACAATCCTTTTTACCATATAAAAATATAAAAGATATTTATGAAATATATTTTCAATAAAAATAAAAGTATAATCTATATGTATTCATAATTTTTTTGTGCATATAGGTTCTCTAAAAATGGCTCATATCCAGATACAAATTTAGATTCTAACTTCCCTTCAAGTGCCATATATCTACAAATTAAATCATCTAAGCTTCTGCTTAAGCTTAAAATTTCTTCATTTAAATTATCATTGATTGAAACAACTAAACTGTTTAATTTGGTTCTTGTTTCTTCCATTCGTTTTTTTGTTTCATGTAAAGTAATATAATTTCTATTTGTCTTATTATGTTTTTCTTTATATAATAAACTATCTGCTACAGAAAAAGCTTTTTGTAAATCCAAATCATCTTCTATAATAGAAAAACCAACACTAATACCTAAATCGATATCTATACTATTTTTATTGATTCTATTTCTTATTTGTTTAATTAATTTACTAACACCACTTTCTTTTATATTGGATAATAAAATTATAAATTCATCTCCTCCATATCTAAAAGCAATATCTTTTTTACGTATGGATTCTTTTATAGATCTAGAAACTATTTTAATCTGAAGATCACCTACTGCATGTCCATAAGTATCGTTAATTATTTTTAAATTATCGATGTCTATTATTAATAAAGCCTCATAGTTACTAATTTTTTGAAATTTATCATTCAGCATGTGTTCCCACATATTCCTGTTATATAGATCTGTCATAACATCTGTTAAAGCAAGTTGATAAAATTCTTCATTATAAAACTTTTTAAATTCTACAATATAAAGCGTTTGACTCTTTATATTTATCTCTTTAATCCATACTTTTATGTCTTTACATATATTAATTCCAAAATCTTTTTTTATTATCCGATTCACTATATTGAGGTTTTGTAATAGACAATTTATTTCAGATTCAAAATGGATATTTGAATATATTACTTGATAATTGTCGTCCATCATAAGAAAACCAGTTTTAATTTCATTAATCTCTTTATTCATAAAAACCCCCCTCATCTTTAAAAATTATTTTAAATTAGTATAAATATGTATAATTTCTAGAATATCTATAAATTTTTCCCTTTCTATTTTTATTTACTAAAATATCTTGTTTAAAACATTTTTTTACATACCTGCCAATTAAATCATGATAACTGGTGTATATTTTTTACCCACCCTATTCACCTTATTAACAGTGTGATTTTAAATATACACAAAGGTACACTTTAATGAACTCATTCAAACCAAGTATTGCAAATAATAAGAGCTTCTTCCTTTTATGAAGATGCTTTTATTTTTATAAAAATTTAAAATTTTTTTCATTATAGATTTACATTTTAAGAAGTAAAAGCGTCTTTATTAAGTGTAAGGCAAAACAAACTGGACGGTAAGTTGGGTTTTATAAAATAAAAAATAATTTAAAAGGAGAGGGTTTTTATTTTTTATTATTTCTATAATGCCATTTAAAGAAAACATATATTACTAAAAATAAAGAAAAGTATATTGAACGTATATCAATTTCAAAGACAAAGACTACCATAATTATTGCTAACACAAGTATTAGGTCTACTATACTAAATTTATCCACAAAAAATTGATTTTTTAAAAAATGTAAAAATTTCACTATTTACACCCACTTTCTGTAAAAAATTGTGATTATATATTATATAACAAGGAGGCTCTCTTTCTCTTCTTTACTTTAGTTATTGTTTCAATACTAACATAATCATAAGATCAAAAAATTTACAAAGTCATCCCCTTTATAGGAAATGACTTTGTAAATTTTTTATATTTTACATCTTTATAATACCATAAAATGGTAAAAAAATCAAGTATTGTACTATTCAAAATAAAATGGTATTAATTGTTAGAGGTGATAATTTTATGGAACAAAAAAGTATGACTACATTGGTAAGTGCATTTTCAAGAGCATATCATTCGATACAAAATACAGAAAAAGTATTTGATGATTACTTAGCAAAAGATATTTTAACTCAGAGTGAATATGAACAAATTGCAAATTATATGTCAAAAGGAATTAGTTTCTTTAATCCATCATTTGAGGGTACACAGGAAGAAGCTTTAAGGTGGATTGTAGACAATCAATTATCTCCATCACCACTTGGTAGAGCTGCATTTACAGAAAAGTCACTTGAAAATGCAGTAAGAATTGGTGCAAAGCAATATATGATTTTTGCTGCTGGATATGATACATTTGCATATCGTCAGCCTGACTGGGCATCAAAAATTCAAATATTTGAACTGGATCACCCTATTACTAGCTCTGATAAGCAAAAGCGTATTCAATCAATAATACCAAACAAACCTAACAATCTTTATTATGTATCTGTAGATTTTACAAAAGATAGCTGGGAAAATAATTTAATTACCTGCTCAGCCTTTGATCCAAGCAAAATAAGTTGTTGCAGCTTGCTTGGAATAAGTTATTATTTGTCTAAACATATTTTTGCTGAAGTAATTAATACTATTTCGAGCATAGTACCAAAAGGTAGTAGCATTATTTTTGATTATCCGGATGAAGATACATATACTCCAAAAGCAGGAAATCGAGCAAAAAAACAAGCAGCAATGATTGATGCAATAAATGAAAAAAGGCTTGCGAGCTATTCTTATTTAGAATTGGAGAAGCTATTGTATGATAGAAATTTCTTGATTTATGAGCATCTGACACCAAATGAAATAACAGAGCAGTATTTCAAAAAATATAATAAATTAAATTTAGAACATCCTATAACAGCTTTTGATAATGTAAATTATTGTTTAGCTGTAAAGAATTAAAGTTGAATAGTAGTCTAATAAATGCTTATCTTTACTGTGAAGGGTTATAAGTTAAACGTTACTATTGAAAATAAGGTTGTTAGATTAACAAATAATTCTAATTTAAAAAATTTATTAAAAAATGAATCGGCTGCCTCTTTGGCAATAGCAGCAGAATTAAAAAAACAATATAAATTAAAACAAGGGAAAGAACTTAAGATATCAGAGCTTTCTATAGCAATTGAAATTTGTGGACATGTTCATCCAGATAAGCTTGCCAGTGCTGCAGCAAATGTTGCAGACAAAATTCCTTTTATTGGAGACAATATAGCTAATGCTATACGTAATGCGATTTTATCTCATACAGATGTAATTGATATTGGGGAAAGTAGTGTAGATTCAAATAGATGGTTATGGGATGCACTTGCACTTGTTCTAACAGCACCTCCTGTAATTGTATAAAACAGAGGGCTCATTTTATGAGCCCTCTGTTTGTTTTTTCTCGAAATATACATAATAATATTGAGAAAAGTAGTGATACCATTTCTATGGTCACGGGGATATAAGTTTTTTTCATTTCAAGATTTAAGAGATTATGTATTTTGATAAAATCTAAAATAAAAAATAGCCCCAAAATCAACAACGCTATATTCAAAATATTTCTCTTTTTTATAAATTTTAATGCAAATAAAATTTGAAATAATGATAATAACGATAAAATAAAAATATCTGAATTTGAAACTTTCATAGGAATATCACTTGTAATTATTATTTCAAATCCAAATTGTATGCTCAAAATAGTAAAAAATAAAACAATCATAAGTATGTTTTTTACTTTCATTTTTTCTCCTTTCATCAAAGTAAAGTATCTGTAAAACTGAACATCTAAAATTTCAAGTCAAGAATGCAAATCTATTTATAATGCAAGAACATCATTTATTTTAATTATACTATATTTCCAATTTATTAACATTAGAGATAACTATTTATATATTCTAAGACGCACTAATTTTCTGGAAAATTTATAAGTAGTATATATGGATAGGTTTAAAAATTAAACATATTCTAGTTTCTATTTAAATATATAAGGACAACTACGATAGTTTATCAATTTATTTTTAACATATCCAGCTAATGAATGCTAAAAATTGAGACTGGATAATAGCTACTTCATACTTCTTATAAATTATATTTTAGAATGATTTTTTAAGGAACAAAATGCAAAAATCTTGCTAAAAGAAGAAGTGTTGTGATAAGAAGGAATAATACTAAAAAAATTTTAAAAATTATATCATTCGATTTAGGATTTTTATGATTCATATTAGAAACCTCTCTTTGTTGGATTTACAAAATTATACCATTACAATAGTATGAAATTCAAATTATAATAATCCCTACTTACTTCTAGGACGGAGAAGATAGTAATATTTTGTATATTTATATTCCAATTTTACAGCTTTAGGAGTATCTAGAGTAGATTTTTTTGAGTAAAGGAAAATATAATGGATCAAAATTTTATTAAACGATAATGAAATAAATGAATTTATAATGATTCTGGATAAGTCACAAGAAGAATTAAAAAATAATAAGTTCAATTGGTATAAATAAGTTGCGAAAACTAGTTTTTGACCCAAAAGATAAAAAGACAATGGCGACCCCATGACATACTACGAAGGTGAGCTATGGTCTTTTGCACCCTAGATGTTTTTAGTAAAAATCAAAAATACTAAGTACGCTGGTTTTGTGCTCTTAGCCTTATCCTGTTTTGGCATGGTTTATTTTTTTAATAGCTTTATGGTCTCTATTTAGCCCCTTATAAAATTTGAATTAGATAAAGAAAGAAAAAAAAAGAGCTAGTGAGATATTAAATAACTAATCAATAAGAGGGATTTGTATGCCTTTTAAAAAGATAAATGCTACAGAAATAGTACAAGAAAAAATGGATAAGGATAAAGAATTTAAATCAGCATACAACAAAACTAAAACAGAATATAGGTTAATTAGAGAGATTGTAAAAAACGTTGGAATTTACATATTATAGGGCGAACTCAACTATCCTCCCAATATATATTTAGGGAATAATTGCTTTTCGGAGGTTAAATCTTCTAGGATGATACTTCATGCATTGCGTCTTATGGAATTATTTGTAATTTAATTGTAATAGTGAACATATGAGATAATGTGTTAAAATTATTCTGATGTAAAATTTATCCATGAAAGGATGGGAAAAACTTGAAATCAAATAAGATTAGTAAGCTTTTTATAAGTATTGTAATTTCAGGAATTATTTTTTTAAATGGGTCTATAGTGTTTGCTTATAATAGTAGTTGGTCTGCTCAATCAATAGCGAATTTTTTGGACAATAAAATAGATGCTTCTAATGTTCTTAGGGATGAAAAATATCATGAAAATATAACTAGAGAGGAATTTGCAGAATTAATTATTGCAGTATATGCTATAGCTAATAAAATTGATAAAAATAGTATACCAATAAAAGAAAATCCCTTTACAGATACCAACTCAATAGATGTTCAGAAGGCTTATTCTTTAGGCATAGTAAATGGAATAAGTAAAAATAAATATTCTCCAAAATCTGAAATTACGAGGGAAGAAATAGCTACAATAATAGCAAGATTTTTAAATATCCAAGAAATAAAAATAAATATCAGTGGCAATTTGAACGATTTTACAGATGAAAAAAGTGTGAGCGCATGGGCGTACGAATCTATGGTTTATTGTGTTGAGAATGAAATTCTTAAAGGCGTTGGATATCAGTTTGATGTAAAACTAAATCCTAAGCAATTAGCTACAGTACAAGAGGTTGTGATTATGTTAGATAGAGTAGGATTAAAAAATAACTGGATTAAAGAATCAAAGAATATATATATTAATGGATTTTTTATTCCTAAAGATACAAAAATTTATACTTCTAGTTATAATGATGGTATGTATATTGAAATACCATGGAGCAATATAGATGATATTGAAAAAGTTAAAAAAGATTTGCAATATATATTAAATCACAAAATCAAAAATACTGATGAATTAAATAAATTAATAATTTATATTTTAGATGCTAAAAAAGAAGTTTTTAAAGAATTTAATATAGACGGATATACTATAAATGTTGTAGATATAGAGGAATGTCCATATTTGCAAATTTATCCTAAACATTAAAAATGCCCCGAACAAGGCATTCAGACTGTTGACAAAGTTAAAATTTATTGAGGAATCTTAGAATTTCAAAAAGGATTCCTTTATGGAAGATCAGAAACATTTACAGGCTCCAAAAGGGTTGTGTTTTTATTTACCAATATTTTAATCTCACTCTTCATTACACACAATTTCATCATATTTTAATTACCATAAAAGGGGGAGCATTGAAGTGAAAAAGATATATAAGATATATATATCCCATTTTATTTTGATTATGGTTTTTTTTTATAAGCTATATAACTTTAAACTAAATGTAAGTTCGTGCATATATTTAATCATATGTGCATTTGCATCATATATAATTGTGAAAGTATGTCCTATAGAATAACACATACTTTATTTGTTATATAAAGTATGATGTAAGTACACAAGTGAAAAAATATAAGATATATATTTTTTCACTTTACTCTTTCTATCTTAATATGTACATTGCTTCACCATTAGCAGGTCTACCATATACATCAATTGTTACTAGCTTGTTCTCAAAAGCCCATTTATAGCTATTCTCGACATATGTATTGGAAAAATAAAAAAACTATACATTAGGAACATGTGCTTCGGTTACGCAGCTTAAAAGTAATGTTTATATAATTAATATAGGTAAAAATACAGAAATATTACCTATTACTATAAATTATTAAAGGGACTTCAAGATGATCCAAAGGATTATGAAGCGTGGGTATTGTTTATCTATATTGAGAGGAGAACCATTGCCTTCTATAAAGTCAGCTTTACAGAATACAGCTGCTAAAGAACAAGAAAGCAAGACAAGAATGTGACATAGGAATAACATCTGCTTCAACCGATAAAAAATAAATAGTTTTCTTCATAATATCTTCATATTTGAATATTATAATTAACTTAACAAAAAAGTTAAAGGAGATGAGTTATATGAAAAAGAATAATTTGGTTAAAACAATAGGGAGTATGTTTGTATTAGGAACACTTATTGTATCTAGTGGAGTAATGGGATTTGCAGACAGTAATTATAAAACACCAGGAGAAATTTTTTCTAAACTAACGAATACTACCGTTGAAGAAGCTTATGAAAGTAAAGGAGAGAAGACTTTTGGAGAATTAGCACAGGAAAAAGGAATTTTAGATGAATTTAGAAAAGAAAACCTAGACAATAGAAAAGCTTATTTAGAGGAAAAAGTAAAGAACGGAAGCATTACACAAGAGCAAGCCGATTTGATTTTAGAAAATATGGAAAACTGTGATGGTACTTTAGGACAAAAGAAACTAGGACAGGGATATCATTTGAAATTTGGTAACGGCAATGGAATGGGAAATGGAAACAAAGGTGGATTTGGAAAAGGAATGAATAGAAAAAACTAAAGTGCTCCTTGGAGCATTTTAGTTTTTTTATTTGCTCAGAATGCTAACTTTTGTACATTTAAATAGATGATTGTAAACATGGGAAATAGGGTATAAAAATATTTATTAAGATTTCATTATTATAAATTTTATTATTGATAGTATTTACCGAAAGAGTTATTCAAAGATATATTAAAAATCGTAGAAATATTAACGAGTCCATAATGTCCCATAGTGAAATAATTACTATTAATTCAGAAAATGGGTGGTTTCATTTTGTAAGGAAAATTCTTAGAGAACTGTTTCTTTAATTTTTGGAATATTCTTGATTCTATAGAACTTGTTCAAAGAAAAAAATTTAAAATGAGAAGTTAATATGGAATAGAAAAAAGGGAGATCAGATCAAGTATTGGTATTGAAAATATAGTATGTATAATATTTGGAGCATGTAAAGAACTTATATTTAGATGGAAAATAGAGAATCATAGATTTTTTTAAAAGAAAAAATGCTGAATAGGTAGATGTGTTTTTAAATCATTTATAATAAATTTTTGAAGGGAGTATAAAAACTATGAAAAGTGTATTAATAGTCGATGACGCTGCATTTATGAGATTAGCTTTAAAAACTGTTCTTGAAAAAAATGGATTTGAAGTTGTAGGAGAAGCTGAAAATGGGGCTATTGGAGTTAGAAAATATAAAGAACTTAATCCTGATATTGTAACTATGGATATAACCATGCCTGTATTAGATGGAGTAGAAGCTTTAAAACAAATAAAAGAGATAGATAACAGTGCAAAGGTAGTAATGATATCTGCCATGGGTCAAGAATCTTTTGTTAAAAAAGCTGTATTATCTGGAGCAAAAGGTTTTATTGTAAAGCCATATAAAGAAGATTATGTTGTTGAAACATTAAGCAAACTCTAGATAATCTAATGAATTAGGGGGCGGAATATATGACTGAATTATTAGATTGTCAGTATATCATATATGAATTAGCAAATGAAAAGTATGCAATTAAGATAGAAGATGTTTATGAAATAATCAAAATGCAAAAAATCACTCCTGTCTATAATAGTAAACCATTCTTAGAAGGAGTAATAAACCTTAGAGGTAAAATTACACCTGTAATAAGTCTGCATAAAAGATTTAATTTTCCTGATTATATACCCACTAAATTAAGCAGAACTATAGTATTAAAAAACAGAGAAGAGATGATTGGTATTATAGTCGATAAGGTAGATCAAGTAGTAAAGTTCTCAGATATCCAGACTCCACCAGAGATGATATCTAGTATAGATGAAGATTATCTTGAAGGAATAGGCATACATGAAACTGGAGTTGTTAGCATTTTAAAAATAGATAGGATCTTATATGAATAAAGAAGGAGGTGTAAAATGTTGGGCATATATGAGCAGCCGGAAATAATTGGAGCATTTATAGATGAATTAGAAGAACAACTACAGCTCCTAGAAGAAGGAATTTTAGAACTGGAACAGGATTCTAATACAAAAGAGACTATAAGAAAAATAATTAGAGTAGCTCATACACTGAAAGGCTCTTCTGCGACCATGGGGTTTGAAAAAATGAAATTATTAACCCATGAAATGGAAAGTATACTAGAAAGGATAGGATCAGATTCTCTATGTAATTCTAAGCCCATTATTGATACACTTCTTCAATGTGCTGATTATTTAAAGGTATTAAGAAATGAGTTTATTACCAATAAAAATGATATAAAGACAGATATTTCATCAATATTAAAAAAATTACATGATATATGCTTTAAAGAATCTACGGAATATATCTATGAAGATAAAAAAGGAAAAAACAATGAAAATCAAAACATTGATAATTCTCTGAAGATTTCCATGGAACCAGAAGAAATAAAAAAAATAGAACAATCAAAAAAACAGGGGTTAAATAATTTTATATGTGAAGTTAAAATTTCACAAGAAAGTATGATGAAATCAACCCGTGCTTGCCTTATACTAAATTATTTTAATGAGATAGGAACTATAATTAAATCTAACCCTGATGTACTTGAAGATTGCAATGATGATGATATGGATATAGTGTATTACATGATTAGCACAGGGTTAAGTAAGAATGAATTAGAATTAAAGTCTAACAATGAGCTGATGGATATAGAATACATAAAAATATCAGAATATTCAGATGACTGTAACATCCAAAGCAAAGTTGAAAATGTAGATAATTCTAGTATTAGTTCAAACATAGAAAAGAAGGTAAATCAAACGGTAAGGGTAGATATTGAAAGATTAGAAAAGCTAATGAACTTAGTTGGAGAGTTAGTAATTGAGAATACAAGAATAACTCAAGTGGGAAGCGATTTATATAATCAATATTCATCTGACAGTTCAGTTGGAGAGCTATTAGATATATCAAACCACGTATCAAGAGTAATTGGAGAACTTCAAGAAGGGGTTATGAAAACTAGGATGCTCCCGATTCAGCAACTATTTAGTAGATTCCCTAGGATGGTAAGAGATTTGTCTCAATCTCTAAATAAGAAAGTTGATTTAGTTCTTGAAGGTGGAGAAACTGAAATCGATAGAACAATAATAGAAGATATAACAGACCCTCTAATTCATATTATAAGAAATGCAATAGACCATGGACTTGAACTACCAGAAATACGAAGGTCAGCGAATAAAGAAGAAAAAGGTATAATTAAAATCACAGCTTTTCATCAGGAGAATCACGTAATTATTACTGTAGAAGATGATGGTTCGGGAATAGATGTAGATAAAATTAAAAAATCTGCAGTAAATAAAGAGATAATAAGTAATCAAGATGCTGACAACCTAACTGATGATGAGGCAATAAATCTTATATTTCATCCTGGATTTTCTACATCAAGTGTAGTAAGTGATGTATCTGGTCGTGGAGTAGGAATGGATATAGTTAGAAGTCATATAGGTAAAGTGAATGGATTGATTGATATAGAAACTAAAAAAGGTTTTGGGACAAAGTTTACTATAAAGTTACCTTTAACGCTAGCTATACTACCTGGTTTATTAATTAAAATAAACGAGGACACATATTCAATTCCTATGAGTAATGTAATAGAAATTGTGAGAAAACCTAAAGAAGATATAGAGTTTATTAAGGGCAAACCGGTAGCCTTAATAAGAGAAAAGGTTCTTCCATTAATTTGGCTTCATGATTATTTTAATATAGAACGAAATGATAAGGGGAAAAATGTTTTTATTGTAGTTTTAAGAGTAGCAGAAAAGCGATTTGGTCTTATCGTTGATAAGCTTATTGGAAATCAAGAAATTGTAGTTAAATCTTTAGGATCTTATATTGGAAAGGTGGATGGATTTTTAGGTGCTACAATCATAGGGGATGGAAGTGTTGCTTGTATTCTCGATGTTGTAGGTATTTCGAAGATGATATTAAATCATAAGACGATTAATAGTGCAGATAAACAAAAGTAGAAAAAAATAAACGAACCTAAATAACTGTGGAGGTGCACTTGTGGCAAATCTTAAAAAAAATATAACATTAAAGTTGATGGAAAGCTTAGGAATATCAAATAAATTAAAAATAGTGAAGCGTGGATCTGAAAATCTTAATAATAAATTAAAGGAGTTACTATTAGTTACAGAAAATATAAATAAGGGAACAAATGAACAGTCTAGTTCTATTGATTCTACAAGTATGATGACAAAGGAACTGCATAAGTCTATTAGAGATATTTCAGGTAATATAGAAAAATCTTCAAAGGTATCACGACAAGTAAAAAAATCTATAGAAAATATAAGCACTTCAATAATTCAAGTATCAGGGAATAGTGAAAGTACAGCCAGTTCAGTAGAACAGGTATCAGCG
>SWCA01002252.1_pt1 | contig 36271 bp, 37 predicted proteins | sample 4692961 | NCBI WGS metagenome assembly SWCA01 (sample SAMN10267275, study PRJNA491770) | bioreactor metagenome | isolation source: DHS bioreactor inoculated with | place: Japan: off Shimokita Peninsula
GTGGTGGGCGGCGAATATATCCGCCGCCGCTGGGGCGACCGCGACGAAGCGACGACGGCCTACCTGCCGTCGGTCTTTTCCGGTGCCGGCATCGTCACCCTGTTCGGCGGCGTGCTCGCGGCGGTGCATCTCTACGGGCTCATCGGCCCCGGCGCCGGCTTTGCCGCGCTGGTGGCCGTGGCGGTGCTGGCGATCGGTCTCGGCTGGTATTCCGGCCCGCTGCTGGCCGCCCTCGGCATTGCCGGGGCCTACGGCGCGCCTTTCCTTGTCGGCGGTGACAGCGACGTGCCGCAGCTTTTCTACGGCTATTTCACGCTCGTCGCGGTGGCGGGCCTTGCCATCGACGCGGCGCGGCGCTGGGCCTGGGTCTCGGTGCTGGCGCTGGGTCTGGGCTACCCGGCGGTCACGCTGCTGTGGCTCGGCAGCGGCTGGCCCGAGCTCTATGCCCTCGTGCTGGTCGGGCTGGTTCTGGCCAGCATCGCCATCCCGGTGCTGAGCCTCGCTCCGAAACATGGCGGCGCGGCGCTGGTCGAAAGTCTCGCCAAGGCCCGCCCGCGCGGCTGGCCCGAATTCCCCACCCGCCTTGTGGCCGGCAGCATGATCGCCTCGACCGCCGGTCTGGCGCTGGTCGCCTTCGACGGGGCCGGGGCGTTCTGGATCGCGCTCGTCGCGCTGGCGGCGCTGGTCTTCGCGGTGGCGGTCTGGGCCGACCGGGCCGAGGCGCTGGAAGATCTTGCCGTGGTGCCCGCGCTTGCCCTGATCGGGCTGCCGGTTGCGGTGGCGCTGGACCGGGCCGAACCGTTTGCCGCCTTTCGCCGCGTGCTCTTCGCCGAAGAAGGCGCGCCGGTGCCGACCGATCCCTATATCCTCGTGGGCTTCGGCGTGGTGCTTACCCTGATGGCGGCCTGGCGCTCGCATCGCGGCACCGATGGTGGCGCGCGCTGGCCCGTTGCCTGGGGCGCGGGGGCGGCGCTGGCGGCGCCCGCGATGGTGGCGGGGCTGGAATTCTCGTGGATGCCGGGCGACCTGCTCGGGGCCTATCCATGGGCGCTGGCGGTGATCGCCGTGGCGGCGCTGATGGTGGCGCTGGCGCTGGGCTTTGTCCGCAGCGACGGCGCGCAGCGCCCGCGTGTCGCGGGCTTTGCACTGGCGGCGACGGCGATGATCGCGCTGGCGCTGGCGCTGGTCTTCACCAAGACCGCGCTCACCCTGGCCTTTGCCGCGCTCACCCTTGCCGCCGCCGTGTTTGACCGGCGCTTCGGCCTGCGCCCGCTCTCGGTAGCGGTGCAGGTCGGGGCCATCGCATTGGGCTACCGGCTGGTGATCGACCCCGGCCTCGATTGGGCCTACAGCGCGCCCTATTGGGAGCTGGTGCTGGGCTACGGCGGCGCGATTGCCGCGCTGTTCGCGGCGCTGCGCCTCGTCAAACCGCTCGGGCGCATCGCCACGGTGATCGTTGCCGAAAGCGCGGGCTGGACGCTGAGCGCGGTCTTCGCCTCGGCGCTGGTGTTCCGGGTGATCGACGATTTCACCCCCGGCCCCGGCACCGAGACGCATTGGTTCACCGGGCTGCTCGCCACGGTCTGGCTCGCCGCCAGCGCCAACCAGCTCTGGCGGTTGCAGGCGGGTGGGCGGCTGATGCGGCTGCGCTGGGTGCTCGCCGCGATCTACGGCGCAATCGGGCTGTTGGTGCTGGGCCTCGGCGTGACATTGTTCAACCCGCTGGCGCATTTCGGCACCGTCAACGCGGTGCGCGGCTGGCCGGTGCTCAACACGCTGATGATCGCCTACCTGCTGCCGGCGCTGGTGCTGGGCCTTGTCGGCTGGCGCTTCGGCTTCCTGCCGCGCCGTCTTCGGGTGGCGATGATCGGGCTGGGCACGGCGCTGGGCGTGCTGTGGCTGTTCCTCGCCATACGGCATTTCTGGCGCGGCGCCGAGATGGACGCGGCCGGGTTCACCGAGCCGGAGCTTTATACCTACACGATGGCGCTGCTGATCGCCGGGGCAGGGCTGCTCTACCAGGCCATCGCCCGGCGTTCGGCCATATTGCGCAAGGCGGCGATGGTGGTGATCGGGCTGACGGTGGCCAAGGTGTTCCTCGTCGACATTTCCGGCCTTGTCGGGCTGCTGCGGGTGTTTTCCTTCCTCGCGCTTGGTCTGGCGCTGGCCGGGCTCGCCTTCCTCAACCGCTGGGCGGTGGCGCGGATGGGTGAGGGCGCCGAGCCCGCCCCATAGGCTTTACCCGCCACACCCCCGGCGCTATACCGCCAGCCATGATGCAACGCTGCGCGATCATCATTCGAATTACCGACCCGGCGCTCTGATCGCGAGCCGCCGGGCAAAGGCGTATGGACCCCGCGCCGCCCTTCCCATAAAACCCGACCGACGCTTTGCCAAAGGACGCCCGAAATGTGCGCCGATACGCCTGACTACAAGACCACGCTCACCCTGCCTGAAACCGACTTCCCGATGCGCGCGGGCCTGCCCGCCCGCGAGCCCGGCTGGCTCGACCGCTGGGAAAAGATCGGGGTCTATGACCGGCTGCGCGAAAAGGAGGGCCGCGCGCCCTTCATCCTGCATGACGGCCCGCCCTACGCCAACGGGCATTTGCATATCGGCCACGCGCTGAACAAGATCCTCAAAGACATGATCGTGCGCAGCCAGCAGATGATGGGCAAGGACGCGCGCTATGTGCCGGGCTGGGATTGCCACGGGCTGCCGATCGAATGGAAGATCGAGGAGCAGTATCGCGCCAAGGGGCAGGACAAGGACGAGGTGCCGGTGGTCGATTTCCGCCAGGAATGCCGCCGCTTCGCCGAAGGCTGGATCGACATCCAGCGCGCCGAGTTCAAGCGCCTCGGGGTCTATGGCAACTGGGACGATCCGTATCTGACGATGGACTACCACGCCGAGGCGGTGATCGCCGAGGATTTCATGAAATTCGTGATGAACGGCTCGCTCTACCAGGGCTCGAAGCCGGTGATGTGGTCGCCGGTGGAGAAGACCGCGCTGGCCGAGGCCGAGGTAGAATACCACGACCACAAGAGCCACACGATCTGGGTGCGGTTCCCGGTGGTGGCGGGCGGCGCGGGCGAGCTTGCCGCCGCGTCGGTCGTCATCTGGACCACCACCCCCTGGACCATCCCGCAAAACCGCGCGGTGAGCTTCAGCCCCGAGATCGCCTATGGCCTCTACGAAGTGAACGCAACGGGCGAGAATTCGGCCGCGAAGGTCGGCGAGCGCGTCGTTCTGGCCGACAGGCTCGCCGAAGACACGTTCGGAGCGGCGCGGGTCGACAACAGTCAATATACCCGCCTGCGCGACGTGACCGCCGACGAGCTGGCCGCGCTCACTCTCGCCCATCCCTATCGCGGCATCCCTGAAGGCAATGGCGAATGGGATTATGACGTGCCCATGCTGCCCGGCGACCACGTCACCGACGACGCCGGCACCGGCTTTGTCCATACCGCGCCGAGCCACGGCGAGGACGACTACCAGGTCGGCCTCAAGTTCGGCCTGCCGATGACCTACAACGTCGAGCCGGATGGCACCTACCGCGCCGATCTTGCGGTGTTCGGCGGGCAGGCCATCGTCGAGGCCGATGGCAAGGAAGGCCCGGCGAACGTGAGCAATATCAGGGCGCTGGCCGGGCAGGCTGCGCTGTTTGCCAAGGGCAAGCTCACCCATAGCTATCCGCATAGCTGGCGCTCCAAGGCGCCGCTGATCTACCGCAACACGCCGCAATGGTTCGTTGCCATCGACCGGGTGCTCGGCGACGGCATGGACACCTATGGCAAGACGGTGCGCGACCGCGCCCTGACCTCGATCGACCAGTTGGTGAAGTTCACCCCGCAAACGGGGCGCAACCGGCTCTATTCGATGATCGAAGCCCGGCCCGACTGGGTGCTCTCGCGCCAGCGGGCCTGGGGCGTGCCGCTCACCTGCTTCACCAAGAAAGGCGCGCTGCCCACCGACGACGATTTTCTGCTGCGCAACGACGCGGTGAACGCCCGGATCAAGCAGGCCTTCGAAGAGAAGGGCGCCGATGTCTGGTATGTCGACGGCTTCAAGGCCGAGATGCTGGGCGGGATCGTCAACCCGGACGACTACGAGCAGGTGTTCGATGTGCTCGATGTCTGGTTCGATTCAGGCTCGACCCATGCTTTCGTGCTGCGCGACCGGGCCGACGGCGCGCCGGACGGCATCGCCGATGTCTATCTCGAGGGCACCGACCAGCACCGTGGCTGGTTCCATTCCTCGATGCTGCAAGCCTGCGGCACCAAGGGCCGGGCGCCCTACCGCAACGTGGTGACCCACGGGATGACGCTCGACGAGAAGGGCATGAAAATGTCCAAGTCGATCGGCAACACCATCGTTCCCGATGAGGTGACCAAGCAATACGGGGCCGACATCCTGCGGCTCTGGGTGGCGCAATCGGATTTCGTCAACGATCAGCGGATCGGCTCCGAGATCCTGAAAGGCGTGGCCGACAGCTATCGCCGGTTGCGCAACACCATGCGCTTCATCCTTGGCAACCTTGCCGGATACGACCCCGCCGAGGCGGTCGATCCGGCCGAGATGCCGGAGCTTGAGCGCTGGGTGCTGCACCGGCTCGCCGAACTCGATGAGCAGGTGAGCGCGGGCTACAACGCTTTCGATTTCCAGGGCGCATTCCAGGCGGTGTTCAACTTCGCCACGGTCGAACTGTCGAGCTTCTATTTCGATATCCGCAAGGACGCGCTCTATTGCGATCCGGCCGACGGCATCGCCCGGCGCTCGGCCCGCACCGTGCTCGACCTCCTGTTTCACCGGCTCACCACCTGGCTTGCGCCGATACTGGTGTTCACCATGGAAGAGGTCTGGCTTGAGCGCTTCCCCGGCGAGACCAGCTCGGTGCACCTGATCGACTTTCCCGCAACCCCCGCCGCCTGGCGCGATGCGGCACTGGCTGAAAAATGGGCCGGCATCCGCGCGGTGCGCCGGGTGGTGACGGCGGCGCTCGAGATCCAGCGCCGCGACAAGGTGATCGGCGCCTCGCTCGAAGCCGCGCCGGTGGTCCATGTCCGCGACAAGGCGGTGGCCGCAGCGCTGCGCTCGGTCGATTTCGCCGATATCTGCATCACCTCCGCCGTCCAGATCACCTCCGACCCGATGCCGACCGAGGCGTTCCGACTGCCCGAGATCGAGGGTGTCGGCGTGGTGTTCGAGAAAGCCGAGGGCGAGAAATGCCAGCGTTGCTGGAAGATCCTGCCCGACGTGGGCGCCCATGGACACGCCGGCACCTGCGCGCGCTGCGACGACGCGCTGGACTGATCGCCCGCACACCCATCGCCCCGGTGCTTGCGCCGGGGCGCGTTTCATGCGCCGATGGGCCCCGTGACCAGCATCACCGTTGAAAGCCCCGTCGGCCAGCTTTGCCTGACCGAAGAGACCGGCGCGATCACCCGGCTTGGCTGGGGCGGCGTGGCGCCGGGCGACGAGACCCCGCTTCTGGTCGAGGCCCGCCGCCAGATCGCGGGCTATTTCGCGGGCACCCGCACCGCCTTCGACCTGCCGTTGCGGGTGGATGGTTCGGCGTTCCAGCAGCGGGTCTGCGCCGTGATACAGGCGATTCCTTATGGCGAAACAAGAACCTATGGCGACATCGCCGCGGCGCTGGGCGCCTCGCCGCAGGCGGTCGGGCGAGCCTGCGGCGCCAACCCGATCCCGATTCTCATCCCCTGCCACCGGGTGCTCGGGGCGGCGTCTCTGGGCGGCTATTCCGGCGCGGGCGGGATCGAGACCAAGGTCGCCCTGCTGCGCCTCGAGGGGGCGGCGGGCCTGCTGATCTGAGGCTGGCCCCTGCCGGGCAGGGCGCGCCGTTGCGCCGCCAAATCGGGTTTCCCCTTCTACCGGAAGTGTCATAGCGTCGCGCAAACGGAGCATACCGCATGAGCCTCGCGCTTTTCTGGGCCGTCCTTGGCGCGGCTTTCCTGCACGCAAGCTGGAACGCCGCGATCAAGATCGGCGGCGACAAGCAGTCGGCGATGCTGGTGCTCTCGGTCGGCCATGCCGGCGTTGGCGCGCTGGTCGCCGCCACCCGCCCGCTCCCCGGCGCCGAGGCGCTGCCTTGGCTCGCCGCCTCGGGGTTGATCCACATGGCCTACCAGCTCTTGCTGTCCTACGCCTATGACCACGGCGATCTGAGCCGCGTCTACCCGATCGCGCGCGGCACGGCGCCGCTGATCGTGGCGCTGGTCGGCGCAGTGCTGCTGGCCGACGAGATCAGCGCGATGGAATATGCCGGGGTGACGGTGCTGGGCATCGGCATCCTTGCGATGGCGCGCGGGGTGGTCTCGTCAGGCGAATCGCGCCGGATGCTGCCCTTCGCCTTCGGGGCTGCGCTGGCCACGGCGGGCTATTCGCTGGTCGATGGCGCGGGGGCGCGCGCCTCGGGCGACGCGCTGGCCTATGTCGGCTGGCTGATGATCGCCTCGGCGCTGTTCTACATCCCCGCCGCGCTGGCGTTGCGGGGCCGCGCGGTGCTGGCCGCCAGCCCGCGCGGATGGGCGCTGGGCCTTGCCGCGGCGGTCGCGTCCTTCGCCGCCTATGCCATCGTCGTCTGGGCGATGACCAGGGCGCCGATCGCGCTGGTCACGGCCTTGCGCGAAACCTCGATTCTGTTCGCGATGCTGATCGGCTGGGCGGTGTTCGGCGACGGCATGAACCGGGGCAAACTGCTTGCCGGCGGGCTGATCGTGGCGGGCGTGGTGCTGACCCGGCTCTGACCCGCGCGCCACACTCGGCCAGAACCGGCACCGGTGGCTTGAATTCGCCGCCCCGATACCGGAAACATGTGGAAACGTGCGAGCCGGGGGCGGAAAATGGCAGCTTTGACATTCAGGGCGATCTTGCGGGCGGGGCTTGCGGCCGTCGCCATGTCAGCCGGTGCGGCCACCGCCGAAGACCTCGATATCCGGGTCGGGGTCGACTATCTCCTGCGCAACCAGAGCACGGTAGACGCGTTCCAATACACCACGATCACCAAGGATATCGGCGACGGTTTCCACATTGGCCAGTCGGTCTATTCGGCGGCCTGGGGCGATGCCGGCGGGCTGTTCATCGGCGGCTTCGAAGCGTTCAAGCGATTCGCGATCACCGACACCACCTCGATTGACGTTGGCGGCTTCATCGGCGGCGGCGGCGGCGCCATCGTGGTGATCGGCGACGGGCTGATGACCAAGCCGCAGGTGACGATCAACCAGGCCTTCGCCTCGGGCTTCATGGCCCATCTGGGTGTGGGCTGGACGCGGGTGACCGGCTCGCCGATCGACACCCCGTCGTTTACCTTCGCGGTAACACGCACGACCGATCTGGCGCTTGACCTCGGCCATACCGGCGCGCGGCCTGCTAGCGGGATCGTGCTGGCCTCGACCAGCGGGATGGGACGCTATTATCACCCGATTTCGAGCACGCGGCGCAACAAGCCGGGCGTGATGGACCCGATGTATCTGGTCGGGGCCGAGTTCACCTTCCGCGATCTCTCCAACGACAATCTCGAAGTGTTCTTCTCGGCGATGGGCGCGGGCTATGGCGATGGCGGCGGCTATGCCGAATGGCTCGCCGGTCCGCGCTACTACACCACCCCGATCCTCGGCGGCCGGGTGCGCGGCTTTGCCGATATCGGCGCGGGCTTTGCCGGGGGTGGCGATGTCGACAGCGGCGGCGGTCTGATGCTGGCGGCGAGCGCCGGTGTCAACGTGTCGTTGTTCAACGGGCTGCATGTCGAGACCGGGGTCATGGGCATTGGCGCGCCGACGGGCGATTTCCAGGCCGCGGCCGCCTTCCTGCGCGGCGGGCTCCGGTTCGACGATCCGGGCGCGAACGCCACCGGCGTCGATGGTGGCCCGGCGCATCATTGGCGTGCCTCGACCGGGCTCAGCTACCAGTTTTCGCATAACGGCTTTCGCAAGCCCGGCCATCCCTTCACCGGCAGCGATCCGGTGCTGGTGGAAACCGGGATCGACCTGTTTTTCGGCGACCGCTTCTACGTCAATGGCGCGGGCTACACCGTGGTTGACGGCCAGGCCGGGGGCTTCGCCATGGGCACCGTGGGCCTCGGCCTCGAATTCCCGATCGGCGACCGCTTCGCCATCTCCGGCGAGGTGTTTGGTGGCGCAGCGGCGGGCGGCGGGATCTACACCGCAGGCGGGCTGATGTATGGCGCCAAGGCCGAGCTGGACTACAAGCTCAACGACAATTTCACCCTGAGCGGTGGCGCCGGCAAATGGTTTTCACTGGGCGGTGCGCAACCTGTTACCCTCCACGGCGCGGTGAAGATCCCGTTTACCACCTTCCACCAGCGCTGAGGGCGGCGGCGGTTCAGGCCCCGGTGCGCCGGGCGGGCAGGGCCTGCTGCGCGATCCCGGCGAAGAGCAGGTAGAGCGAGGTGGCCACCAGACCCCAATGGGCCCAGCTCTCGGGGTGGAAATCGACCCAGGCCGCCCATCCGGCGAACCCGGTCCAGGCGATGGCGATCGGCAGCGACAGCCCGCGCCAGCGCGCGGTGCGCACCGGGTGAATGAACTTGAGCGGCGTGAACATGGCGATGGCCAGCGCCACGACGAGCCCGAGCGTGACCCAGAAATTCGGCGACACGGCAAACAGGACGATCACCACCATGTTCCAGCAGCCGGGAAAGCCGGCGAAGGAATTATCCTTCGTTTTCATGCGGGTATCGGCAAAGTAGACGGCCGAGGCATAGGTGATGACGATGATTGCAACCCAGCCGGTCCAGCCCGGCAGGATGCCCGATTTGAACAGGGCATAGGCGGGAATGAACACATAGGTGAGATAGTCGATGATCAAATCGAGCAGCACACCGTCGATCTGCGGTGCGTTCTTCTTCACCTCATAATGGCGCGCCAACGGTCCGTCGAAGCCATCGACCGCGAAGGCGACGACCAGCCAGAGATACATCAGGCCCCACTTTTCATCGACGGCGGCGAGCATGGCGAGCATTGCAAGCACGGCGCCAAGGGCGGTGAAGAGGTGAACGAGATAGGCTTTGTTTGCAAGAGTCATGCCCGCCTACATGGCCCAAACGCCGCGCCCGATCAACGGGTTTGCTGCGCCGAGCCTGTCACGGCGCAAAAGCCGGTCTGCAAGCGCGTGGCGAGGCAGCGGCTTGCGGCGGCGCGGGGGCTTCTGGCGTTCGCGCCGTTGGGCACCGGGTGCCACGGTCCGTCGCCCGCGCTCAGCGCGCGCCGGGCCTTGACCAGCAAGGCCCGCGCTCACCGGCACAGAAGCCCGGCGGCACGCTTCCCGCAGATCCGCGCCCGGCGCATTCAGCGCCGTTGCGCCATCACTGCGCGGCCCCCAGCGCGGCATAGGCGGCGCGGATATCGGCGATGCCCGGCAAGTTTTCGAGCGCGCGGGCGGCGGCGGCGGAGGGCAGGGCAGGCGGGGCCGAGGCGATCATCATCTGCGCTGCCGATGTGGTGGCCGGCCCGGCGCCGTGCGGCATGGCGTCGCTTGCGCCCGCCCCTGCCTTTGCAGGGTCTTGCTCCACGCCGAACACGTCGGCAATGCCGCCCAGAACCGCGTTGCGCAGGCCAAGACCGTGGCCGAGCACGTCGCTGGCGTTCAGCCGCCCGTCATCATTGGCGTCGAGCCCGGTGAAGGCATCGGAAAACGCCCCGGCCAGGCCGCCCTTTCCGCGCGCACTTTCGGCGATGTCACCCGCCAGCGTGCCCAGCACATGGGCGGCGGGCGACAGGCTGCTGGGAATCGAAAATGGCGATACGGCGTTCATGGCTCGTCCTTTCTGGTCAAGCGAAGTGGATCTGTTCCACCGACCAGCTAAAGCCAAAGACATGAAGATCGCGTTACCCGATGCACGCAATTTGAATCAAGATGTCAGCCTTGCGCGCGCGGGTGGCTGGCCTCGTAGATTTCCATCAACCGGCCGGTATCGACGGCGGTATAGGCCTGCGTCGTCGACAGCGAGGCATGGCCGAGCAGCTCCTGAATCGCGCGCAGATCGCCGCCGGCGTTGAGCAGGTGGGTGGCGAAGCTGTGGCGCAGGGCGTGCGGCGTCGCCGTCGCGGGCAGACCAAGCTGGAGCCGGGCGCGTTCCATCGCGGTTTGCACCAGGCGCGGGTTCAGCGCCCCGCCGCGCGCGCCGCGAAACAGCGGGCCATCGGCGTCCTGCGGATGCGGCGACAGCGCCAGGTAGCTGTCAACGGCGCTGCGGGCGGCGGGCAGCACCGGCACCAGCCGCTCCTTGCCGCCCTTGCCGATGATGCGCAGCACCTCGGGCAGCGGCGCATCCTTGCCACGCAGCCCCAGCGCCTCGGAAATCCGCAGCCCGCAGCCATAGAGCAGCGTGACCACGGCGGCGTCGCGCGCGCCGATCCAGCCGTCGCGGGCCTGCATCTCGGTGGTGGCGATCACCTCGCTGGCGGCCTCGGCGCTGAGCGGGCGCGGCAGTTTCTTGGTGAATTTCGGGCTACGGGTGGAAAGCACCGGGGTCGCGTCAAAACCGTCGCGGTCCGAGAGCCAGCGGTAGAAGCTCTTGACCGACGACAGCGCGCGGGCCAGCGAACGCGCCCCGAGGCCACGGCCGCGTTCATGCGCCATCCACGCCCGCATATCGCGCAAGCCGACACGGGCGAGGGCGGCCCGGCCCTGGCCGGCGCCCTCGTAGCTGGCCATGAAGGCGAGAAAGCCCGACACATCGCCGCGATAGGCCTCGACAGTGGTTTCCGCCGCGCCGTCGAGCGCGCGGATATGATCGAGCCAACCGGCCAGCGCATCGCGTGCGCCCGGCGAAACGGCGAGGCTGTCAGCCATGTCGCGCCGCGGCGGTCACGACAGCCAGCGCCGCATCGCGCGCTCGAACACGCCGCCGAAAAAGTTCAGCAGATCGGTGCCCTGACCGGGTTTGAACTGGTGCGGGTCTTCGGCGCCCATCACCAGCATGCCGGGCAGGCGGCCCTTGCCGAGATCGAGCCGGATACAGGCCTCCGAGCGAACCCAGAAGCCGCTCTCGCCGTAAAGGCGCTCGTCTTGCTCATGGACCTGCCGCAAGGTCACGGGCCGGGCCGTTCCGGCACGGGTCTGGCCAAGATAGCTGTCGATGAAGCCGGGTTCGGCCACCACCAGCACCTTGCCGAGCCGGTCCACCGCCGAGCCCTTGTCGCCAAGCGCAGTTTCCAGCACGAGGCGCACGCAATCGACCCGCAGGATCTGCGCCACCTCGCCGCCAAGGTCTTTCATGAAGATCTCGAAATCCGCAGGATCGAGCATCCGCAGCACCGCGCGGTGGATGATGTTCATGCCCGCGAGATTCTCATACGCGGCCGCGATCACCGAGCGGTGGGTGTCTTCGAGCCGGTCGAGCCGGTCTTCGAGCCGCTCCATGGCAATGCCACGCAGATCGACGATATTGCTGCCGAGCGCGCGCTCATTGGCGGCGACAAGCGCGCGCATCACGTCCTGGTCGTCGAGGATCACCTCGGGTTGGGCGATGATCTGTTCGCGCAAGTCATCGTTGATCGGAGCCGTGCTCGTCATCTCTGTCTCTGCCTCGTCATGTTTGTTTTGCTTTTCGGGCAGTCTAGCAGAGGAAAAATCGGATTTCTGCAATTAATTTCGCCGAATGCGTCACAGCGCCGGTCACAATGGTGGAATTGGCGCATCGTTGCCCCGCGATGAGCCCGCCATTCGGGCCGCGTGGCGGGTCACGGGCGCCGGGGGTGCTTGCGAGCGCGGGCGGGCGGCGCTAAACGGGCGGAGAAACCCGTGATGAGAGGCTCCCATGTCGATCGACATCGAAACCGCGCGCAAGGTGGCGCATCTGGCCCGGATCAAGGTCGAGGAAGACCAGTTGCCGGCGCTGGCCGCCGAATTCAACGATATTCTCGGCTTCATCGAGCAGCTCAACGAGGTCAATGTCGACGATGTCGAGCCGATGACCTCGGTCACCCCGATGCGGCTGAAGCGGCGCGAAGACGTGGTGACCGATGGCAATTACCAGGACAAGATCCTGTCGAACGCGCCGGATGCCCGCGAGGGCTTCTTTGCCGTGCCGAAAGTGGTGGAGTGAGCGATGTCTGACCTCAACAAGCTGACCATCGCCGGTGCCCGTGACGCGCTCGCCAAGGGCGAGGCCACGGCCGTGGAACTCACCCAGGCCTGCCTGGCCGAGATCGAGGCGGCCGACGCGCTCGGCGCCTTCGTCCACAAGACCCCGGAGATCGCGCTGGAACAGGCCAAAGCGGCCGATGCGCGGATCAAGGCCGGCACGGCCACGGCGATGACCGGCATTCCGCTCGGCATCAAGGATCTGTTCTGCACCCGCGGCGTGGCCAGCCAGGCCGCGAGCGCGATCCTCGACGGCTTCAAGCCGGAATATGAATCGACCGTCACCAGCAAGCTGTTCGACGCGGGCGCGATCATGCTCGGCAAGCTCAACATGGACGAGTTCGCGATGGGATCGTCGAACGAGACCTCGACCTATGGCAACGCGGTGAACCCGTGGAAGGTCGACGACCGCGCGCTCACGCCGGGTGGTTCCTCTGGCGGCTCCGCCAGCGCGGTGGCGGCCGATCTCTGCCTTGCCGCCACCGGCACCGATACCGGCGGCTCGATCCGCCAGCCCGCCGCCTTCACCGGCATCACCGGGCTCAAGCCCACCTATGGCCGGGTATCGCGCTGGGGCATCGTCGCCTTTGCCTCGTCGCTCGATCAGGCCGGGCCGATGACCAAGAACGTGCGCGACGCGGCGATCATGCTCGGCACCATGGCCGGGCACGACCCGAAGGATTCGACCTCGCGCGATCTCGCGGTGCCGGATTTCGAAGCGATGCTCACCGGCGATATTCGCGGCAAGGTGATCGGCATTCCGCGAGAATACCGGCTCGACGGTATGCCCGCCGAGATCGAGGCGCTGTGGGATGAGGGCAAGGCGATGCTGGCCGAGGCCGGCGCCAGGCTGGTCGACATTACGCTGCCCCATACCAAGTATGCGCTGCCGGCCTATTACGTGATCGCGCCGGCCGAGGCGTCGTCGAACCTCGCGCGCTATGACGGCGTGCGCTACGGCCACCGCGCCAGGCTGGCAGCGGGCGACGGCATCACCGAGATGTATGAAAAGACCCGCGCCGAGGGCTTCGGACACGAGGTCCAGCGCCGGATCATGATCGGCACCTACGTGCTGTCGGCGGGCTTCTACGATGCCTATTACAACCGCGCCCGCAAGGTTCGCGCGCTGATCAAGCGCGATTTCGACGAGGCCTTCGACCAGGGCGTCGATGCGATCCTGACCCCGGCCACGCCCTCCGCCGCTTTTGGCCTTGGCGAGATGACCGAGGCCGACCCGGTGCAGATGTATCTCAACGACGTGTTCACCGTTACGGTGAACCTCGCCGGGCTGCCGGGAATCGCGGTGCCCACCGGGCTGAACGACGCCGGGCTGCCGCTGGGGCTGCAACTGATCGGCAAGCCGTGGGACGAGGGCGATCTGCTGAATACCGCCTACGCGCTGGAACGTGCCGCCGGTTTTGTTTCCAAGCCGGAAAAATGGTGGTAAGCCCCCGCTCCAACGCCCCAGTTGCGGCGGATTTGCGGGGAATGACCATGCGGATTGCCACCATCACCACCCTTTCTATGCTGGCCCTTGCGGCCTGTAGCGCCGATATGCCCAATTCGGCCGCCGAAGTGGGCGCGCCCACGATGTCCGGGTCCAGCGGTGCGGCGACGTTGCCGCAGGCGGCCCCGGTCTCAACGGCAGCGCTCGACGGCGACGACAGCGCGGCGGCGGCGATCGCGGCGGAAACCACCGCGGCGCTCGGCATCGCCGCGCCCGCGACCGGCGAACCGCTCTCGGCGATGGCGTCGGATGCGGCGGTTGCGCCGGGTGCCGACAGCGCCACCGTCGTCGAAGAGGGCGCCGTCGCCAGCATTGCCGCGATTTCCGACGAGCAGAACTTCGCTGCCGTCGCCGAGCGCGAAACCATTGCCAGCGACGCCGAGCGGATCGCCGAGAACCGCGCGCAATACATGGTGATCGAGCCGACCGAATTGCCTGAGCGCCCCGATGGCACCGGCGCGTCGATCGTGGCCTACGCGCTGGCCACCACCAACGCGCCCGGCCAGCAGCTCTATGACCGCTCCGGCTTCGCGGCGCAGGCCCGGTTTGACAACGCCTGCGCCAAGTATGGCGGCGACGACAAGGCGCAGGAAGTGTTCCTCGATTCGGGCGGTCCGCAGCGCGACCGTTACGGCATGGACCCCGATGGCGACGGCTTCGCCTGCTACTGGGATCCGCGCCCGTTCCGCGTTGCGCGTGAAGGTGCGCCGGAGGACGTTGACACCTACGAGGTGATCGAGACTCCCGGCGAAGGCTGATGGCCACCGGGCCGATCGCCTGTCTGAGCCCGAATTTCGGGCCGCGCCGCGACGGGCTTCGCCCTGAACTGGTGGTGATCCACTACACCGCGATGCCCAGTGCGGACGAGGCGCTGGCGCGGCTCTGCACCGCCGAACACGCGGTGTCGGCGCATTATCTCATCGGCCGCGACGGGCGGCTCTGGCAACTCGTGGATGAAGAGATGCGGGCCTGGCATGCCGGCGCCGGAGACTGGGCCGGGCGGGGCGATGTGAATTCGCGCTCGATCGGAATAGAATTGGACAATTCCGGCCTTTTCCCGTTCTCGAACCCGCAAATGACCCGGCTGGAATTGCTGCTTTCCAACATACTCGCCCGCTGGAGCATTCCGCCGGCCGGGGTGATCGGGCATCAGGATTTCGCCCCCGACCGCAAGGCCGATCCCGGCCGCCGTTTCGACTGGCGCCGGCTGGCGCACGGCGGTCTTGCGGTCTGGCCCGAGCCCGATGCGCCCGCGCGGCCCGATCCTGACCGCTTTCTTGCCGATGCCGCCGCCTTTGGCTACCCGGTCGCGGCGGGGCTGGCAGCGGTGCTCGACGCCGTGCGCGCGCGCTTTCGCCCCTTCGCGCAGGGACCGCTCAACCCCGACGACATGGCGCTGGCATCGGGGCTGGCGCGGCTGGCAGGTGTTGACCGGGGGGCAGGGGCCGCTTAGATCAACGTCGCGCGGATGGCCGGATGGCCGCGGGCGGCAACGTTCGAGGAAAGTCCGGACTCCACAAGGCAACGGTGCCGGGTAACGCCCGGCGGGGGCAACCCCAGGGAAAGCGCCACAGAGAACAGACGGCTCCGCAGGCCGGAGCCACGGTGAAACGGTGGGGTAAGAGCCCACCGCGGGGCTGGCAACAGCACCGGCACGGCAAGCCCCACCGGGAGCAATGCCAAATAGGGATCCCGCATGAGCCGCCTTGGCTCGGGGTCCGGGTCGGCAGCTAGAGTGCGCGGGCAACCGTGCGCCCAGAGGAATGGCCATCCATGGGGGGCGACCCCCGGGACAGAATCCGGCTTACAGGCCATCCGCGCATATCGGCCCGCCGAGGGGGCGCTGCCCCCCGCGTCGCTTTTGCCGGGCAAAAGCAACGCTCCCCCCGAGGTATTTCCGGACCAAAGAAGCCGGCCGCGGCGGGCTGCTGTCAGATGTGCTGGTCGATCAGGATCGGGTTGCCGTCCGGATCGGCCAGGGTGATGTGGCCGGGACCACTGCCGTCGGGATCGGTTTCTTCGATCAATGCAATCCCGGCTGCCTTCAAGCGGGCCTGAATGGCGCGCACGTCCTCGAAAGTGTCTGCGAGCGGCGTTGCCCGCGGCCCCCAGCCGGGGTTGAACGTCAGCAGGTTCTTTTCGAACATGCCCTGGAACAGACCGATCGTGGTGTCGCCGCTCCTGAGGATCAGCCAGCCCTGGTCGGGATCGCCGCCCGCTTCGGAAAAACCGAGCGTTTCGTAAAAGCTCCGCGAGGCGGCGATGTCGGAGACCGCGAGGCTGATGGAAAACGCGCCGAGTTTCATGGAATGTCCTTTCCTGTCGCATGTGTTCCGGCAGTATAGCGCAGAAGCCTCGAGTTTGCGGTTGACTCGGGGGCCGGGCGCGCTACAAGGCGGGCTTCAAGGATTTGACCGGGCGACGCGCGCCCGACGAGGAGCTGACATCATGGCGAAACCGACCACCATCAAGATCCGCCTGAACTCGACCGCGGATACCGGCCACTTCTACGTGACCAAGAAGAACGCCCGCACCATGACCGAGAAGATGGTCGTGAAGAAATACGATCCCGTCGTGCGCAAGCATGTCGAATACAAGGAAGGCAAGATCAAGTAATCCTGCCCCGGTATTCCGGCTTGCCGGACAGCTAAAAGGCCGCGCCCCAGGGCGCGGCCTTTTCGCGTTGTGGCAGCGATGACCCGGCGTCAGATGTCGCCCTTGCGGGCGGTTTCGATCCGATGTTTGCGGGTGCGCTGCATCACGAGGTAGAACAACGCCACCCCGGACAGGAACGCCCCGATGCCAAGGGCAAGGAAGGGGCGTTCCACGAAGGATGCGATCGCCTGTTGCATGCGGACTCCTGTTTGTTGCTGGAGATCACCATAGGTCCGGATTGCGGCGGCATATGGGCGCATACTGGATAAAACAACGGCGGGCCGGGCCTAGGGCCGAGGCGCGTGGCGGGCGATGACCGGGGCAAGCCGGTCGGCCCAGAGCGCATAGCCCGCCGGGCCGGGGTGAAAGCCGTCGCTGGCCATCAGCGCGGGCGTGAGCGCGATGTCGAAGGCCAGGTGGGTGACGCCGGGCAGACCGGCCACGGCGCGGCCAAGGCTGGCGTCGAAGCGCCGGGCGGTCATCCCGATGATGCCGCGCAGCGGCTGCGGAAGGGCGGGAAACTCGGCCATCGGCGGCAGGCCGGTGAGGATGACGTGGCCCACCGCGAAGCGCTCTGCCAGCACCGCGCGCAGCCGCGCCTGCCGGTCGAGCCAGCGGCCGAGCGGCACGCCGCGGGTCACGTCGTTGACCCCGAGCGCGGTCACCGCCACGTCGAAGGGCTCCGGCGCGGTTTCCTGTAGCCGTGCCAGCGTGGTGGCGGTGGTGGCCCCGGTCTGCGCGATCAGCCGCCAGTGCAGCGCATGGGCGGGGGCGAGGCGGGCGACGATCTGGCCTGCCAGCGCGTCGGCCTGGGTGGCCGCGCCCACTCCGGCGGCGGGAGCTGTCGCCGACGATCAGCAGCCGCAGCGGGCGGCCGCTTCCCTGCAGGCCCGCGCGCGGGCCCTCCGGTTCCGGCAGGACCAGCGCGTGGCGCCGGACCGCCAGCCCTTGCGCGACGAGCACGGGCGCGAGCAGCAGTTTCAGAGCGGTATCATATGCCATGACATGAAAAGGGCCGGCCCCTCAGGACCGGCCCCGTGATGCACCTTGCGGGCCCGCTTACTCGCGGTTGCCGAGGAACTGGAGCAGGAACATGAACAGGTTCACGAAGTCCAGATACAGGTTCAGCGCGCCGAGGATCGCCGACTTGGCCAGCCATTCGCCGTCCATCGCGTGGGCGTGCTGGATGTAGTCGTTCTTCAGCTTCTGGGTGTCGTAGGCGGTGAGACCCGCGAAGATCAGCACACCGATCATCGAGATCGCGAAATGAAGCGCCGGCGAGCCGAGGAAGATGTTGACGATCGAGGCCACGATGATGCCGATCAGGCCCATGATCAGGAACGCGCCCCAGCCCGAAATGTCGCGCTTGGTGGTGTAGCCGTAGAGGCTGAGCCCGGCGAAGGCGATTGAGGTGACCAGGAAGGTCTGCGCGATCGAGATGCCGGTGAAGGCCATGAAGATCCACGCCAGCGACAGGCCCATGACCGAGGCATAGACGTAGAAATAAAGCTGCGCCCCGGCGGCGGAGAGCCGGTTGATCGCGGCGCCGAAGGCGAAGACCATGATCAGCGGCAGGAACATCACGATCCAGCCGAGGATGTTCGGGCTGCCGGTTTCGAGGTTATAGAGAACCGACATCATCGCCGGCGAAGAGCCGACGGCCCAGGCCACGAGCGACGTCAGCAACAGCCCCACGGACATGGTGCCGTAGACCTTGTTCATATGGGCGCGAAGCCCCTCGTCGATCTGGGCGGTGCGGGCGCCCGCGGCCGTCCGCATCGTCTTCAAATCAGCCATCTGTATCAGCCTCCTGAAAGCCAAATTCCGTATCGGCACCGATGTGGCGCCGTATCGAAGCAAATATCGGCCAGTCAGGCGGTTATTTCAAGGCTTTGACGCGCAAAACCTGCGCCGCACACGCTGGCGTTACCACGGGCGTCGGGCGCCGGTCTCGCGTTCAGCGCGGCAAGTCCCAGAACGGGCGGCAGGATTCGCGCCGTGCCGTTGCCCGGTCGATGCCGATATCTTCAAGCAGATGGGCATCGAGATCCTCAAGGCGCAGACGCTGGTGGTGGGTCGCGATCGCGTGCGACACCCAGCGCAGCAGGTTCAGCCGACGGCGGGGTTGGTGGTGGTGAATATGGCTTGCTGCCGTCATCGTGTGCATGGGTAACTCCTTGCCTCAAGGTTGGAGGTGCTTGATTCATTGCCCCCTCGGCATTGAAATATAGCTATCGGCGGGGCATAATAAAAATGAATGCTTTTTAGTTAACGCATCACGGATCGTGATATGTCTCGCAACCTCGACATGACCGCCCTGCGCGCCTTCGCCACCGTCGCCGAAGTCGGCGGCGTGACCCGCGCCGCGGGGCTTCTTCACCTGACCCAATCGGCGGTGTCGATGCAGCTCAAACGGCTCGAAGAGGCGCTCGGGCGGGCGCTGTTCGATCGCGCCGGGCGCGGCGTGACGCTCACCGCCGATGGCGAGCAATTGCTGGGCTATGCCCGCCGGATGCTGGCGCTGAATGACGAGGTCTGGCTGCGCTTCACCTCCGCCGCCTTCGAGGGCGAGATCGTGCTCGGCGTGCCCAACGATGTGGTCTACCCGGCCTTGCCGCCGGTGCTGCAACGTTTTCACGCCGATTATCCCCGGATGAAGGTCACGCTGGTCTCGTCCTATACCCGGCGGCTGAAAGAGATGTTCGCCCATGGTGATTGCGACCTGATCCTGACCACCGAGAACGAGGTCGACGCTGGCGGGCGCACGCTGCGCTCGTTGCCGCTGGTCTGGGTCGGGGCCAAGGGCGGGCAGGCCTGGCGCCAGCGTCCGCTGCGGCTGGCCTTCGAGACCCGCAACATCTTTCGGGTCGATGTCGAGGCGGCGCTGGATGCCGCCGATATCGCCTGGGAAATCGCGGTGACCTCCGAGATGAGCCGGACCATCGAGGTGAGTTGCGCCGCCGACCTTGCGGTGCACGCCCTGCTCGAAGGCACCGTGCCGGCAACGCTGGAGCAGATCGACCATGGCGGCACGCTGCCCGACATGGGCACGATGGCGGTGAATATCTACGTTGCCGATACCCTCAAGGGGCAGGCCGAAAAGGCCTTGGTGGCGATGTTGCGCGCGGCCTATTCCGGCTGAGCCATGGTCACCACCACCTTGCCGGTCGATTTGCGCGCGCTCAGCAGCTCGTAAGCCTCCCCGGCCCGCTCGAGCGGCAGGATGTGGCTGATATGCGGTGTGAGCTTGCCCGCCTCATACCACGCCAGCAATTGGGCCATGCTGTCGCCGATCGCGGCCGGATTGAAGGCGGTGTAGCCGCCCCACCAATAGCCGATCACGTCGATATTCTTGACCAGAAGGTGATTGGCGGGCACCTGCGGCACCTCACCGGAAGCGAAGCCGACGATGAGCACACGCCCTTCGGGATTGGTGGCGCGCAAGGCGGCGGCAAACTGCGCCCCCCCAACCGGGTCATAGACCACATCGGCGCCGCCAAGCGCTTTCACCGCGTCGCGGATATCGTCGCGCGCGCTGTCGACCAGGTGGTCGGCCCCGGCGGCGGCGCAGATCGCGAGCTTGTCGGCGCCGCGCGCGCAGGCGATCACCCGCGCGCCCATCAGCTTGCCGATTTCGATCGCGGTCAGCCCGACGCCGCCGGCCGCCCCGAGCACCAGCAGCGTCTCGCCCGGCCCGAGCCGCGCCCGGCGGGCAAGGCCGATATGGCTGGTGCCATAGGCGATGGCGAAGCCCGCGGCGTGCTCGAAGGGCATCGCATCGGGAATCGGGGTGCAACCCGCCGCCGGAAATACCCCGGCCTCGGCCAGCGCGCCATGGCCACCCACCGCCACCACCCGTGTGCCGGGGGCGGGGCCGTCGACACCGGGGCCAAGCGCGGCAACGGTCCCGGCCGCTTCCATGCCAAGGGTGAAGGGTGGCGGCGGGTTTTGCTGGTAGGTGCCGCGCGCCATCAGCAGATCGGCGAAGTTGAGCCCGGCGGCGGCGATCTCGATCAGAACCTCGCCGCGACCGGGCGTGGGCCGGTCGATATCGCGCAAGGCTGCCGCTTCGCCGCTGGCGTGAATCTGGTAGGCTTTCATCCTGGTTTCCTCCCGGCTTCGCGGCGCGACCATAGCCGGGTGCCGGACCGGGCGCGAGGCCGGTTTGCCGGGGCGGACCCAAGTTGCGGTGTGCTGGAATCGAGCAAAACCCGGCGATACACGCATAAATTGAATTTGTAGAATGTCAGGATTTTATTTCGCAAAATGCGAATCCTTGCGCGAAACACGTTAAGCGGGTATCCTTAGGATATCAAATTTGAGTCTCATTAGTGTGCAACGACCCTTAAAATACTGAAATGCCATATAGATAAGCATTTTATTCATTTGGAAAAAATTCTGACCAAAAAGACAGGTTGTAGACAGCATACACGCCGTGGTTTTTGGAACAGGCAATTATACCGGGTAAGGAGAGTTCTGTATGAAACACCCTGTGGATGTTCACGTCGGCAAGCGTATTCGCCATCGTCGTTGGATGGTCGGGATGACCCAGCAGCAGCTCGCCGAGCGCGTGGGGATCAAGTTTCAGCAGATCCAGAAGTACGAGACCGGCATGAACCGCGTCAGCGCGTCACGGCTCTGGGATATCTCCGAAGCGCTCGAAGTGCCGATCGACTTTTTCTTCGAGGGGCTCGAATCCGGCTCCGAGATCAGCGAAACCACGCTTCCGGGCGATATCCTGGCCGACAAGGAGGCGCTTGAACTGGTGCGCTCCTATTACGCGATCCCGGAAAACCAGCGCCGCCGGTTGTTTGAACTGGCCCGCGTGCTGTCGGACGCGGCTTGACGGGCTGAGGCCCAGGGGCTACCGCCGGGGGGACCAATCCCCGGTGGTGCCATGACCGAGATCGACCCCGAAACCCAGTCAGACCTGATCGAGACCGCGCTGGCGCTGGCAGATGCCGCGCGGGACGCAACGCTCGCGCATTTCCGCGGCGCCGGGCTGACCGCCGACAACAAGGACGCCACCGGCTTCGATCCGGTCACTGTTGCCGACCGCGAGGCCGAGCAGGCGATGCGCGCCGTTCTGGCCGAACGCCGGCCGGACGATGCGATTCTCGGCGAGGAATTCGGCCAGAAGGCCGGCACCAGCGGGCTGACCTGGGTGCTCGACCCGATCGACGGCACCCGCGCCTTCCTGTCGGGCGCGCCGACATGGGGGGTGCTGATCGCGGTTGGCGGCAGCGACGGACCGCAGCTTGGCGTGATCGACCAGCCCTATATCGGCGAGCGCTTCGTCGGCGGCTTCGGGCAGGCCTGGGCCGAGGGGCCGCAGGGACGGCGCGCGCTGGCCACCCGTGGCCCGCGCGGGCTGGACGAGGCGATCCTGTTTACCACCTTTCCCGAGGTCGGCAGCGCCGCCGAGCGCGCCGGTTTCGACGATCTCGCGGGCCGGGTGCGTCTCACCCGCTACGGGCTCGATTGCTATGCCTATGCCCTGGTCGCCGCCGGGCAGATCGACCTCGTGGTCGAGGCCGGGTTGCAGGCCTATGATATCCAGGGGCCGATGGCGGTGATCGAGGCGGCGGGCGGGATCGTGACCGACTGGCGCGGCGGCCCGGCCAAGGATGGTGGCCGGATCGTGGCGGCGGCCAACCGGCAGATCCACGCCGCAGCGCTCGCGGTGCTGGCGGCGGTGGCGTAGGGGCGCTGCCCCTCGCGGCCGCTGGCCGCTCACCCCGGAGTAGATGTGCCAAGAAAAAGCAAGCGCCGCTGTGCGCCGTCCGGTGCGCTGACCGGCAAGGAGGGCCCGATGGAAACCTTGATCCGAAACGCCGAGACCGTGCTGACGATGGACGATGCGATGTCGGAGCATGGCGGCGCCGACGTGCTGATCCGCGACGGTGTGATCGTGGCGGTCGGGCCGGGGCTCGCCACCCGCGGCACGGTGCTCGACGCCAGCGGCTGCGTGGTGACACCGGGGCTCGTCAACACCCACCACCACCTCTACCAGACGCTGACCCGCGCGGTGCCGGGCGGGCAGGATGCGCTTCTTTTCGGCTGGCTGAAAACGCTCTACCCGATCTGGGCGCGGTTCGGCCCGGAGGAAATGCGGGTCTCGGCGCTGGTGGGGCTGAGCGAGCTGGCGCTGTCGGGCTGCACGATGAGTTCGGATCACCTCTACCTCTATCCCAACGGCGCCCGGCTCGATGACACGATCGAGGCGGCGGCCGAAGTGGGCTTGCGCTTTCATCCCACGCGCGGCGCGATGAGCATCGGCGAGAGCGATGGCGGCCTGCCGCCCGACAATCTGGTGGAGCGCGAGGCCGATATTCTGAATGACGCGATCCGGGTGATCGACGCCTTCCACGACCCCGCCGAGGGGTCGATGCTGCGCGTCGGCGTGGCGCCCTGTTCGCCGTTCTCGGTCAGCCGCGAGCTGATGCGCGATGCGGCGCTGCTGGCGCGCGACAAGGGGGTGATGTTGCACACCCATCTGGCCGAGAACGACGAGGATATCGCCTACAGCCAGGCGCAGTTCGGGATGCGGCCGGGGCAATATGCCGAAGAGCTGGGCTGGACCGGCGCCGATGTCTGGCACGCCCATGCCGTCAAGCTCGATGGCGACGAGATCGCGCTGTTTGCCCGAAGCCAGACGGGAGTTGCGCATTGTCCCTGTTCCAACTGCCGCCTCGGCTCCGGCATCGCCCCGGTGCGCCGGATGCGCGATGCCGGCGTCAAGGTCGGGCTCGGCGTCGACGGCTCGGCCTCGAACGATTCCGGCAACCTCGCGGTCGAGGCGCGCCAGGCGATGCTGCTGGCGCGGGTGTCGGGCGGGGCCGACACGATGAGCGCGCGCGAGGCCTTGCGGATCGCCACCCGTGGCGGCGCCGAGGTGCTCGGACGCCACGATCTTGGCCAGATCGCGCCGGGCAAGCGCGCCGATATCGCGGTCTGGGATGTCTCCGGTATCGAGAGCGCGGGCAGCTGGGACAAGGCGGCGCTGCTCCTGGCCGGGCCGACGCGGGTGCGCGATCTCTTCGTCGAGGGCCGCGCCGTGGTGCGCGAGGGCCGGATGGTCACGGTGGATCTGCCGCTGGCGATCGAACGCCAGACCCGGCTTGCCCGCGCCCTGATGGGCTGATCCTTCTTTGGTCCGGCAATACCTTCGGGGGGTGAGCCCGCAGGGCGAGGGGGGCAGATGGCCCCCCTAAACCCGGGTGCCGCCCACGTAAACCGCCGAGATGGCGCGATCGTCGCCCATCATGATCGTCGGAAACACCGCCTCCCACAGCGTTTCGGCCCGCGCGGCGCGCTGGGCGATGGCGGGCGAGGAGGCGAGGTCGATCACCGCGAGGTCGGCCTCGTAGTCTGGCGCCAGCGTGCCGATCCGCGCGCCCAGATGCAGCGCCCGGGCCGAGCCCGCGGTGGCGAGCCACCACAGCTGGGCGGGATGCAGCGGGGTGCCGCGCAACTGCGCCACCTCGTAGGCCGCCGCCATGGTGCGCAACATCGAGAACGATGACCCGCCACCGGTATCGGTGGCCAGCCCGATGCGCTGGCCCTCCTTCATCAGCCCGTCCATGTCGAACAGGCCCGAGCCGATGAAGGTGTTGGAGGTCGGGCAGTGGATCAGGCTCGCCCCGGCCTCTTTCAGCCGCGCCCGTTCGCGCGGCGACAGGTGGATCGCATGACCCATCAGCGCGCCGTCGCGCAACAGGCCGAAACGGTCGTAGACATCGACATAGTCGCGCGCCTCGGGGAACAGCTCGGCCACCCAGGCGATCTCTTCGTGCTGCTCGCTCAGATGGGTCTGCATCAGCACCTCGGGGTGTTCGCCCCAGAGCGCGCCGAGGGCGGCGAGCTGGTCGCGCGTCGAGGTTGGCGCGAAGCGCGGGGTGATGACGTAGGACAGCCGGTCGACCCCGTGCCAGCGCTCGAGCAGGCGCTTGCTGTCGTCATAGGCGCTTTGCGCGGTGTCAGCGAGGATGTCGGGGGCGTTGGTGTCCATGCAGGTCTTGCCGGCAAGGGCGCGCAGGCCGCGGCGCCGGGCCTCGCTGAAAAAGGCGTCGACGCTTTCGGGGTGGATGGTGGCATAGCTCACGGCGGTTGTGGTGCCGTGGGCCAGCGTCAGCTCGAAATACAGCGCGGCGATCTCGGCGGCATGGGCGGGATCGCCGAAGCGCGCCTCTTCGGGAAAGGTGTAGGTGTTGAGCCAGTCGATCAGCCGCTTGCCCCAACTGGCGATGATCGCGGTCTGCGGGTAATGCGCATGGGCGTCGACAAAGCCCGGCGAGATCAGCGCCGAGCCGTGGTCGGTGACCGTCGCGGCGGGGTAGGCCGCGCGGATCTCGTCGGCGGGGCCAACGGCGAGGATCCGGCCCGCCTCCAGCGCCACGCCGCCCCGGCGCTCGTGCTGCACCGCCTCGGTCACCGGCACCCGGAACGGGTCGGCGACAAAGGTCAGGGTCTGGCCGAGAAGAATGTGCATGGCGCGCCGGTCTCCGTCTGTTCGGCTGCCCAGACTAGGGGGCGAAGCGGCGCGCGTCCACGCCTATTGCCCTCTGTTCCTCGCAGGCCGCTTCGCCTATGGTCCGGCGCAAAACGGGGGCAGCCATGGCCGACGACCAGACCACCGAAATCGCGCCGGAAGATGGCGATTACGAACTTGACCGGGACATGCTGCGCCCGGTGCTCGCCGCCCTCGAAGCGGGCGATTCCGCCCGCCTGACCGAGCTGTTCGAGCCGCTTCACGCCGCCGACATCGCCGACCTTCTCGAACAGGTCGACGACGAGACGCGGGTCAAGCTGGTTCGCCTCTACGGCCATGAATTCGACGGTGACATCCTCACCGAGCTGGATGAAGGCATCCGCGAAGAGGTGATCGAGGCGCTGCACCCGGACGTGCTGAGCGAGGCGGTCCGCGATCTTGAAACCGACGATGTCGTCGACCTGATCGAAGACATGGAGGCGGCGCAGCAGCAGGCCATCCTCGGCGCGCTCGATGCCGGCGACCGGGTGGCCGTCGAACAATCGCTGACCTATCCGGAGGAAACCGCCGGGCGCCTGATGCAGCGCGAAATGGTCGTCGCGCCCGAGCATTGGGACGTCGGCCAGGCCATTGACCACATGCGCGCGCAGGACAACCTGCCGGACCAGTTCTACCACGTCATTCTGGTCGATCCGCGGATGCGGCCGACCGGCTACGTCACGCTGGGGCGGATCATGTCGCACCCGCGCGAAGTCAAGCTCGCCGACATCACCGAAGACAGCTTTCATATCATCCCGGTGCTCCAGGACGAGGGCGACGTGGCCTATGCCTTCAACCAGTATCACCTGATTTCCGCCCCGGTGGTCGATGCCGACGAGCGGCTGGTGGGGGTGATTACCATCGACGACGCGATGGCGATTCTCGACGAGGAACACGAGGAAGACATCCTGCGCCTCGCCGGGGTCGACGAGGAAAGCGCGATCTCGGACCGGGTGCTCGAGACCACGCGGCGCCGGGTGCCGTGGCTGGCGGTGAACCTGGTGACGGCGATTCTCGCCTCGCTGGTGATCGCCCAGTTCGAGAACGTGATCGCCGGTTTCGTGGCGCTGGCGGTGCTGATGCCGATCGTCGCCTCGATGGGCGGCAATGCCGGCACCCAGACCCTCACCGTGGCGGTGCGCGCGCTGGCGACGAAAGACCTCACTTCCGCCAACGTCGGGCGGGTGATCCGCCGCGAAGTCATGGTCGGGCTGGTCAACGGCATGGTCTTTGCCGTGATCATGGGGCTGGTCGGCTATGTCTGGTTCGGCGCGCCGATGCTGGGCGCGGTGATCGCGCTGGCGATGGTGGCCAACCTCGTGGTGGCGGGGCTGGCGGGCGTCGGCGTGCCGGTGTTGCTCGACAAGCTCGGGATCGACCCGGCGCTCGCCTCGGGCGCCTTCGTCACCACGGTGACCGACGTTGTGGGGTTTTTCGCCTTTCTCGGGCTGGCGGCGGTGATGCTGATATGAGCCTGGAAGCGCAGAAAGCGGCGGCGCGCAAGGCGGCATATGAGCGGCGCGCGGCGGCGCATGGGCGCGGGCTTGACGCAGCGGCGCAGGAGCGGTTGCGGGCGCTGCTCGCCCCGCATCGTGGCCGCGCGATCGCCGGTTTCGTGCCGATCCGCACCGAGATCAACCCGCTGCCGGTGATGGCGGAGATGGCGGCGCAGGGGCCCGTCGGGGTGCCGGTGGTCGAGGCCCGGGGCCAGCCGCTGGCGTTCAAGGCGTGGCGGCCCGGCTGCCGGATGGCGCCCGGCCCGTTCGGGGCGCTGGTGCCGGTCGAGGGCGCGGTAATCGTGCCCGAGGTGCTGATCGTGCCACTGGTGGCGTTTGACCGCGCAGGCGGGCGGCTGGGCTATGGCGGCGGCTTCTATGATCGCACGCTGGAAGCCCTGCGCGCCCTGCGCCCGACGCGGGCCATCGGCTTCGCCTACGCCGCGCAGGAGGCCGAGGCGCTGCCGCTGGAGCCAACCGACCAGCCGCTCGATGCGATTGTCACCGAAGCGTTTACGCTGACATTCTGAGCCCGCCGGGGCTGGTCAGAGGATTTTCAGACCGGCGTCCCTGGCGTCTTTCACGAAGGTGTCGAGGCCCTTGTCGGTCAGCGGGTGCGAGGCCATCGCGGTGATCACGCTCGGCGGCGCGGTCATCACATCGGCGCCGATCAGGGCGGCGGCCTTGGCATGGTTGACGCTGCGGATCGAGGCGGCGAGGATCTGCGTCTCGAAGCCGTAATTGTCGTAGATCTGGCGAATCTCGGCGATAAGTTCCATGCCGTCGATGGCCATGTCGTCGAGCCGCCCGATAAAGGGCGAAATGAACGTCGCCCCGGCCTTGGCGGCAAGCAACGCCTGGTTAGCGGAGAAACAGAGCGTGACATTCACCATCTTGCCCTCGTCCGAGAGCACCTTGCAGGCCTTGAGTCCGTCAAGCGTCAGCGGCACCTTGACCGCGATGTTGGGTGCGATTTCGGCCAGCTTGCGGCCCTCGGCGATCATCGCGTCGGCCTCGGTGGCGATCACTTCCGCCGATACCGGGCCGTCGATGAAGGAGCAGATTTCCTTGGTGACCTCGATGATATCGCGGCCCGACTTCTTCACCAGAGACGGGTTGGTCGTTACCCCGTCCACCAGTCCAAGCTCGTTCAGGGCGCGGATGGCCTCGACATCGGCGGTATCGGCAAAGAATTTCATCGCGGGTCCTCATGCGGTGCTTCGGTCACTTGTCGCCCGCTTCCTACAGCAAGCCGGGAGCGGCAGAAAGGCAAATTCGGGTGAACGCCATGGCTGAGCCGGTGTTCTTCGAGCCGGGCGCGCGGGTGGCGGTGCTGACCACCCAGCCGCTCGACCGGCTGCTCACCTACCGCGCCCCCGAGGGCGGCTGCTGGCAGGGCGCCTTCGTCGAGGTGCCGCTGGGGCCGCGCAAGGTGATGGGGGTGGTCTGGGGGCCGGGCGAGACCGGCTTCGACGCGGCCAAGCTGCGCGCCGTGGGCCGGGTGCTCGACGTCGCCCCGATGCGCAGCGAGATGGCCGAGTTTCTCACCCGCGTCGGCGACTACACCCTGACGCCGCTGCACCAGATGCTGCGCCTCGCCACCCGCGCGCCGGGGCTGACCGACCCGCCGTCGATGCGCAAGGTCTACCGCCTTGGCAGCGCCGCGCCCGAACGAATGACGGATGCCCGCGCGCGGGTGCTCGCGGTGCTGCGCGACTATGGCGGGCTGGCCTTCACCCTTGGCGAACTGGCCGAGATGGCCGGGGTCACGCCCTCGGTGGTCAAGGGGTTGGTGACGCTCGGCGCGGTGCGCGAAGAGGAAAGCCCGCGCGATCTGCCCTATCCCCGGCTCGACGCGCAAGCGCCGGGCAAGCCGCTGACCGACGACCAGCGCGCCGCCGCCGACCGGCTTTGCGCCGGGGTGCGCGCCGGCACCTACGCCACCACCCTTCTGCGCGGCGTGACCGGCTCGGGCAAGACCGAGGTTTACATGGAAGCGGTGGCCGAGACGCTGGGCAAGGGCCGGCAGGCGCTGGTGCTGCTGCCCGAGATCGCGCTGACGGCGGAATTTCTCAAGCGGGTCGAGGCCCGCTTTGGCGCGCGCCCCGCCGAGTGGCATTCGGGCGTGACCATGACCGAGCGGCGCCGTCTGTGGCGGATGGCGGGCGAGGGCGCGGCGCCGCTGGTGGTGGGTGCGCGCTCGGCGCTCTATCTGCCGTTCCGCGATCTTGGCCTGATCGTCGTCGATGAGGAACACGACCAGTCCTACAAGCAGGAAGACGGCGTGCTCTACTCGGCGCGCGACATGGCGGTGCTGCGCGCCAGCATCAATGCAGGCCAGGTTGTGCTCGCCTCCGCCACGCCATCGCTCGAAAGCTGGGCCAATGCCGAGGCGGGCAAGTATACCCGGCTCGATCTGACCTCGCGGTTCGGCCCGGCGGTGTTGCCCGAGATGCGCGCCATCGACATGCGCGCCGAAGACCTGCCGGGCAATCGCTGGATCTCACCCACGCTCGAGGCCCATATCCGCGCCCGGATCGACAAGGGCGAGCAATCCTTGCTGTTTCTCAACCGGCGCGGCTATGCGCCGGTCACCATCTGCCGCGCCTGCGGTCACCAGATCGCCTGCGATCACTGCGATGCGCGCATGGTCGAGCATCGCTTTCTCAAGCGGCTGGTCTGCCACCAATGCGGCGAGACCAAACCGATGCCCGAAAAATGCCCGTCCTGCGAGGCCGAGGGCAAGCTCGCCCCGGTCGGGCCGGGGGTGGAGCGACTGGCCGAAGAGGTGGCCGAGCGCTTTCCCGAGGCGCGGGTGGCGGTGCTGTCGTCCGATCTGTTCGGCTCGGCGCGCGCGCTCAAGGCCCAGATCGAGCTGATCGCGGCGGGCGGGGCCGACATCATCATCGGCACCCAGATGGTGGCCAAGGGTCACAACTTTCCGCAGCTCACGCTGGTCGGCGTGATCGACGCCGATCTCGGCCTGCAAGGCTCCGACCTGCGCGCCGCCGAAAAAACCTTCCAGCTCATCCGGCAGGTGGCGGGCCGGGCCGGGCGCGCCGACAAGCCGGGGCTGGCGCTGTTGCAGACCTTCCAGCCCGAACACCCGGTGATCCGCGCGATCCTGTCGGGCGACGAGGAAGGCTTCTGGCGGGCCGAAGCGGCAGAGCGGCAGGCCGCCGGGGTGCCGCCCTATGGCCGGATGGCGGGGATCGTGATCTCGGCCTCCACCGCCGAAGCGGCGTTCGACCTCGGCAACGCGCTCGCCCGCGCCGACCAGCCGTTGCGCGCGGTGGGCGCGCAGCTCTATGGCCCGGCGCCGGCGCCGATTGCCCGCATCCGCGGCCGCCACCGGGTGCGGCTGCTGGTCAAGGCCGACAAGGGCGTGGCGCTGCAACCGGCGCTGCGCCAATGGGTCGGACAATTCACCCCCAAGGGCGATACCCGGGTGTCTGTCGATATCGACCCGCAGAGCTTTTACTGAACCCGAGAGAAGGTCAGCGGCCTGGTGGCGTGACGCTGGATCAGCCCCTTGGCCTCGAGATCGAGCTGGACGCATTTGAGCCACCAGCCCGCCGTCGCCCCGCCGGGAAAGAGATCGTCCGGCAGGTGTGGCCGGACCAACTCCTTCACCTGCGCCGCATTCGGCCCCGGCGCACCCACGGGCAGAATCGCCAGCATCGCTGCGCGCATCGCGCCGTATTTGGCGGCATCGACCCGGGCCGTCTTGCCGGGTGTATTCACGTTCTCCACGAGGATCTTTTCGTCGCTCATGCGCGTCTCCCTGTTGCTGTCACCAACCTATCAGCTTGATCGTGAACCGTCTTGCGCCGGGCGTTTTCTCTCTCGCCAAGATCGAAGGTGCGGCGTATTCAGGGCCATGGCGAACGGGACATACACACTCCAGCAGGCCAGAAGCCTGCCGCGCTGGCGCCAGCCTGTGGTGCTGTTGATGCTGATGGCGGCGGCGATGCCGATCGCCTTTGCCACCTGGTCGGCGCTGCTCAACAACTTCGTCATCGAGGTGGCGGGCTTTACCGGGGTCGAGATCGGCTGGCTGCATTCGGTGCGCGAATTGCCGGGCTTTCTCGCCATCGGGGTGATCCTGCTGATCATGTTCTTTCGCGAACAGACCCTGCTGGTGTTCAACCTCGGCCTGCTCGGCGCGGCCACGGCCGTTACCGCGTGGTTTCCCTCGCTCGGCGGCATCCTCACCATCACCATGCTGTCGTCGATCGGCTTTCACTATTACGAGACGGTCAACCAGTCGCTCCAGCTTCAATGGATCGAAAAGGGCCGTGCGCCGCAGCTCCTTGGCTGGCTCGTCGCCATCGGCTCGGGCGCCTCGCTGCTGGCCTATGGCTTGCTGGTGCTGACCTGGAAGACCTTCGATCTGAGCTACAACTTCGTCTACCTCGCCTCCGGCGGCTTCACCCTTGCCGTCGCGATCTTCGCCTGGATCGCCTATCCGCGCTTCGAGAGCCCCGAGCCGCAGCTCAAGACCTTCGTGCTGCGCCGCCGCTACTGGCTTTATTACGCGTTGCAGATGATGGCCGGCGCGCGGCGGCAGATTTTTACCGTCTTTGCCGCCTTCATGATGGTCGAGCGCTTCGGCTTCGAGGTGCACGAGGTGACGGCGCTGTTCATGATCAACTTCATGGCCAACATGCTGTTTGCGCCGCTGATGGGCCGCGCGGTGGGCAGATGGGGCGAGCGCAACGCGCTGGCCTTCGAATATGTCGGGCTGACAATGGTGTTTCTGGCCTATGGCGGCATCTATTATTTCGGCTGGGGCGTGGCGCTGGCGGCCACGCTCTACGTGCTCGATCACCTGTTTTTCTCGCTCGCCTTCGCGCTGAAGACCTATTTCCAGAAGATCGCCGATATCCCCGATATCGCGCCGACGGCGGCGGTGGCCTTCACCATCAACCATATCGCGGCGGTGTTTCTGCCGGCGCTGCTGGGCTATCTCTGGGTCACCTCGCCGGGTGCGGTCTTTGGCCTCGCGGCGGCGATGGCGATGGTCTCGCTGATGCTGGCGCTGATGATCCCGCGCCACCCCGAAAAGGGTAACGAAACGGTGTTCGCCGTGCTGGCGCCCTCGCCGGCGGAGTAGGCACCGGCTATATTGGTCCCACAGGAGGCGCGCATGTTCGGTTTCGGAAAATCCATCGAGATGGTCAGCCCCGGCACGGCCTTGCCGGGGCGCAACGTGGCGATTGCCAGCGGCGGGACGCATCATGTTTTCGGTCGCCCGCTCAGCTTCGAGCTTCCGCCGGGCCATCAGGCGGCGATATTCGCCATGGGCTGTTTCTGGGGCGTCGAGCGGTTGTTCTGGCAGATCCCCGGCGTCTGGATGACGCTCGTCGGCTATGGCGGCGGTTATACCCCCAATCCGACCTATGAAGAGGTCTGCACCGGCCAGACCGGACACACCGAACTGGTCTGGCTCGCCTACGATCCGGGCACGGTCAGCTACGACGCCTTGCTCAAGGTGTTCTGGGAGGGTCACGACCCGACGCAAGGGATGCGCCAGGGCAACGATCGCGGCACGCAATACCGCTCGGCGATCTACTGGACGACGCCGGCGCAGCGCGATGCGGCGCTTGCCTCGCGCGATGTCTTCGCGGCGCGGCTGACGGCGGCGGGCCATGGTGCGATCACCACCGAGATCGCCGAGGCCGGGCCGGTCTACCGCGCCGAGGATTACCACCAGCAATACCTGTCGAAAAATCCCAACGGCTATTGCGGGCTGGGCGGCACCGGCGTGACCTGCCCGATCGGCACCGGGGTGTGAGGCCGGGGCGGGGGGCCAGCCCCCCGCGCCCCCCGAGGTATTTCCGGACCAAAGAAGACCGGGGTTTCTTGACCGTTGCCGGGCAGGCGGGTAGGCCGGGACGACACAAGGATGCCGCCATGCCCACCTTTACCGCGCTGACCACCCTCGCAGGCCAGGACGCCGCCCAGGCGCTCGGCGATGCGCTCGAAATGCTCGAACCCATCGGCGTCGGTGTCTTCGAAGTCGAGGACGGCTCGGGCCTGTGGGAAGTCGGCGGCTACTTCACCGAGCGCCCTGACGCGATCGCACTGGCGCTGCTGGCCAAGGCTCATGGCGCCAGGGATTTCACCGTCTCCGAAGTGCCGGAGGTGGACTGGGTGGCGCATGTGAAGCGAGAGCTTTCCCCGGTCGAGGCCGGGCGGTTCTTCGTGTATGGCAGCCATGATGCCGACAAGGTGCCGCCGGGCAAGGTGGCGCTGAAGATCGAGGCGGCGATGGCCTTTGGCACCGGCCACCACGGCACCACTCTGGGCTGCCTGACCGCGCTCGATGCGATGGTGACGAGAGGCATCGTCAAGCGCAACGTCGCCGATATCGGCTGCGGCACCGCGGTGCTGGCGATGGCGGCGGCAAAGGTCTGGCCGCAACCGGTGCTCGCGTCCGATATCGACGAGGTGGCGGTGGAGGTGGCGCGCGCCAATGCCGCGGCCAACGGGCTGGCCGGCATGATCCACGTGATCGAGGCCGCCGGGTTCGACCACGCCGACCTGCGCGCCGCCGCGCCTTTCGACCTGGTCTTCGCCAATATCCTCAAGGGGCCGCTGATCGCGCTGGCGCCGGACATGCAAAGCCACATCGCGCCCGGCGGCCATGCGATCCTGTCGGGAATACTCAACCCGCAGGCCGACGAGGTGATCGCGCGCTATGAATCGCACGGCTTCAAGCTGTCTTCGCGCGCCGAGCACGGCGACTGGACGACGCTGGTTCTGGAGCGGGAAACCCTGGGCTGAAGCGGCCTGATCCTGAACAGGAAACAGTTAGTTTCCAGGGGCTTGCCACGATTTTGCCACAATTGGGCGCAATCTTGACACATCTGGTGGGGGCCAGGTCTGTTCTGGAGCCGGTTTGATGTCTGAGGCCAATTATTTGGAGTTCCAAAAGCGGCTGCGCGAGATCGACCAGCGGCATACGCGGCTGGCGCACGGATACGTGCGGCTTGAGGAGCGCAACGGGCTGCTGGTGCCGGTCGAAGCCAAGCGTATCCGGCGTGGGGTCAACCTGCGCGGCATGGCGCTGGTGCTGGGCATGTTCCTTGTGTTCAAGGGGTTTCTGCTGGCCTATCTCGGCCCGGTCACCTATGCCAACCGCCTGGGCGCGCTGGAAGAGGGCACCGTGTTCGAGCAGGTTGGCGGTTGGATCATGAAGGCCGATCCGGTCACCCACTGGATTGCGACCCAGATCACCCAGCTGTTCTGAGGCGGAACGTCCGTTGATCCCAGCACGGGGCGGCAGAGCCTCGGCGCGCATCCGGCTTGCCGGGTGCGCTTGTTCGTTTTCGTGTCGGGCCTTTGGGCGGGGCATCACCCCGGCAGGTCGACCTCGACCAGCCCAAGATCGCGGGCGCTGTCGATCGACAGGATCCCCGAATTCAGACCGTTGCCGATCTGGAAGCTGCGGATCGCCTGGCGGGTGGGGTCGTCCAAGGTGCCGCTGATCGCGCCGCGATAGATCCCGCGCGCCGACAGGGCACGCTGCACCGAGGCGATGAAATCGGGCGTCCAGCGCGGCGGGCAGGGGGTCTCGAAAAAGATCACCTCGCGGCCGGTGACGACCTGATGGCTCACGTTCTCCTCGTATTTCGCCGGGGTGATCACATTGCCTTCCGGCCCGATTTCGGGCGGGGCGACAAGGACCTGCTCGGTCACCTGCTCGATCACCGCCGGGGTCACGTCCTTGCCGTAGCAGGCGCCGGGCCGGGCGTCGGGGGGGCCAAGGGTGAAATCGGTAATCACCACCTCGTCGCCCAGATCGGCGCGGGTGGTCTCGGCATCGGGCGCGGCGAGGCAGCCCGCAAGCGCGAAGCCTGCGGCCAGAAACAACCCGGCGCGGCGGCCGGGACGGGGCACAAAATGCGTGGTCATCTGCTCGTTTCGGTTCTTGTGGACCGGTCTTGCTGCGCAGCATAGCCGAAATCCGTCCGCCCGCCTAGGGGCGTCGCGCAGCTTGGCGGCGGCGCGCGCGCTGCGGCAAATGGGCTTGAAAAACGGGGTGGCAGCCCCCGCGATGCTCGGCTAGAACCCGACGCGAACAGTGACGGGAGACGCGGCATGGCGAAGATCACCTATATCGAGCACAACGGCACCGAACATGTGGTGGACGTGGCCAACGGCCTCACCGTCATGGAGGGCGCGCGCGACAATGGCGTGCCGGGGATCGAGGCCGATTGCGGTGGCGCCTGCGCCTGCTCGACCTGCCATGTCTATGTCGCCGAGGATTGGGTGGAAAAGCTGCCCGCCAAGGACGCGATGGAAGCCGACATGCTCGATTTCGCCTGGGAGCCGGACCCGGTGCGCTCGCGCCTGACCTGCCAGATCAAGGTGACCGATGCGCTCGACGGGCTGGTCGTCACCATGCCCGAAAAGCAGATCTGAGAGCGCCCCGACGCCCTCACGCCCTTGTGTGCCCCGGTGCCGCGCCGGGGCGTTAGGGTGCCCCTCCAAGACAGGGGGCACGATGCGGCAACTCTTGACGATCCTCTCGATGCTCCTGTCGCCGCTGGCGGCATGGGGCGAAACGCTCGACGGCCAGCCGCTCGTCGGCATTGTTGGCGCCAGCTTCGCCGAGCCGACGACGCGCTACGATCATGGCGTTCTTGGCGATGCGGTGGAGTGGGGCGCGCTGGTGCTCAGGCTCGAGGGCTGCGACGCCTGTGCGCAGGCGGACCGGGGCCGTGTCACCATTCGTTTGCCGGAGATCCGCGTTTTCGAAGACATCGCGCCGCGCCTGTTTCGCGGCGATCATGGTCAGACCCTCGCCATGGTGGTCGAGACCGACCTGGCGCTGGGCGCGCGACTGTCGCTCTACGGCGCCGAGGGGCTCTATGCGGCGACGCCCTTCATCGGCCAGAGCCACCGCTGGCTCGCGCCGGTCGCGGCCGGAGACCTTGACGGCGACGGCGCGGTGGAACTGGCCTATGTCGACAGGCCGCATCTGGCCAGAACGCTGCGGGTCTGGCGGCTTGCGAGCGGCAAGCTGACGCCGGTCGCGGCGCTGGACGGGGTGACCAATCACCAGATCGGCTGGGATTTCATCGCCGGTGGTCGGCGCGATTGCGGCGCCGGGCCGGAGATGGTGCTGGCCTCGGGCGACTGGCGCAGGGTCGTGGCGGTGCGGCTCACCGCCGGCACGCTTGAGAAAACGACGCTCGGACCGTTCACCGGGGTGGACGATATCGCGGCGGCGCTGGCCTGCCGTTAGTTCGCCCCCGGCACGGCCAGAAACAGCAGCGTGAAGGCCAGCGCCTGCACAAGATGATAGAGCCCGTTATGGCTGAGCCGCAGCGCCGGCACCCCGATCCGTGCCGCCTGTAGCCCGGCCCCGGCAAGCGCCACGGTCAATGCCGCCGCTCCGAGCCCGTATCCGGGCTGGCCAAGCCCGGCCAGAAAGGCCCAGAGCAGGGCGAGCGTGGGTGGCAGGGAGAAGGCCGAGGTGAGCAGGAAGCTGCGGCTGAACCCGACCGCGATGAGCGCGAAGGCCGCGAGCTGTCCCCAGCCGATCCAGTCCAGAACCGGCGCGCCCAGCAGCCCCGCCGCCAGGCGCCAGAGCGCGAGGTTGGCCACGCCCACGGCCAGCATCACGCCCAGCCAGAGCCCGCCACCGGGGCCGGTCTGCTGGCCGCTGAACCAGCCATGCCAGACCGCGCCCGCCAGCGCCGCGACGGCGAGCGCGGCAAAGAGCAGGGCATAGAGCCCCGCCAACCCGCCGCCGCCCGCCAGCGCCAGCGCAAAGCCGCCCGCCAGCAGGGCGAGGGCAAAGTCGGTCAGGGTGACATCGGGTTCGGTCATGCGCGGCGCACCGGGCTCTGCGCGGCGCCGGGCATTTCGGCGAGGATCGCGTCGATCACGCCCGCAAGCGCCCCCGGAGTTGCCCAAGCCGGTCTGCGCCACGGCGCGTAGCCG
>SWCA01004783.1_pt1 | contig 36246 bp, 23 predicted proteins | sample 4692961 | NCBI WGS metagenome assembly SWCA01 (sample SAMN10267275, study PRJNA491770) | bioreactor metagenome | isolation source: DHS bioreactor inoculated with | place: Japan: off Shimokita Peninsula
TGCCTTCTCAGCAAAACTAATCAACAGGCACTTGTTTACAAGTCAGCATTTACGGGCTGTTCGCGTGTTGTTGATAGGAAAATGAAGACAAATAAAGCGGTTGTGCACAGCTTAATGAACATCAATTATTGGTGATCATCACTTTGAAATTTCAAGCATGCGAATAATTGGAACTTTTGCCTTCTCAATCACTTCGGCTGAAAGCTGCACCTCGGGTTGCTCGTGTTTCATGCAGATGTATAGCTTTTGCAAGCTGTTGAGTTTCATGTATGAGCAGTCGTTGCAGGCACAGGTTGAATCGTTTGATGGTGCCGGAATAAATATTTTATCGGGGCAAGCTTTTTTCATTTGGTGAAGGATCCCGCTTTCGGTGGCGACGATGAATTTTTTCGCCTTGCTTTCCTGTACGTAATTCAGCAATGAACTTGTTGAACCAATATGTTTGGCCAGAAGTAGCACCGGTTTTTCACATTCCGGATGAGCGATGAATTCTGCCTCCGGATATTCATCCATCAGCGTAATAATCTTTTCAACGGAGTATTGCTCGTGCACCATGCAGGCGCCGTCCCACAGCACCATGTCGCGCCCGGTGAGGCTGTTGATGTAGTTGCCCAGGTTTTTATCAGGCGCAAAAATCAGCTTGGCATCTTTTGGGAAGCTGTTCACAATCTTCACCGCGTTGGATGAGGTACAAACCACATCGGTCATGGTTTTCAAATCGGCGGTACAATTGATGTAGGAGATGACTTGGTGATCCGGATATTGCTTTTTCCACTCAGCAAATTTCTCTGCCGGTGCCGATTCGGCCAGCGAACAACCCGCTTTCAGGTCGGGCAGGATTACCTTTTTTGAAGGATTAATAATCTTGGCCGTCTCAGCCATAAAATGAACACCTACAAACACAATCATATCGGCTTCGGTTGTTGCGGCTGCCTGGGCTAGTTGTAGGCTGTCGCCAACAAAATCAGCGATATCCTGCAAATCTCCGTCCACATAGTAATGGCTCAGAATGACGGCGTTCTTTTCCTTTTTCAGCCGATTGATTTCGGTCACCAAATTTAGTTTAGGATCTATTTTTTCATCAATAAACCCTTGCTTCTCCAACATTTCCTGAACCACTAACTTTTCCATCTTCAACACTCCTTTTTTCCGAACTAGATCACAGACCTGGTTCTATGTATTTTAATTGCCCTGGTTGCTACAGCACAGGCTCACAGAAATTGATACTCAGTAGCGCACAGTAATCAACAGCCGCAAAATTAAGAATTCCTCTAAAAAAACATATAACAATCTTTAAATGTTTTAGCATGAGCAAATTCTTGGGCGAGCCACGCTAAGTTCAGGTTCTCGAAGATGGCCAAAAAAAATCCCTCACAGAACAAGTGTCTGTCAGGGATTTGCCTCGTTTTGAGGGGTAGCTAATACTAATTGAGTTTCATTTTTGCATTTTCTACCGGGTTAACACCTGGGGTAACCGGACGCATCCGGAAGGAATAGCTATAGCCTTTTTGGGTTAGACGGTATTGGTCGTGTGTCCAGGCGCCCCAGCTATTGTCTCCACCAACTCCCATTTGTTTGTAGTCGATGTTCACAGACGTCAGGTCGCGCGGCTTGACATCGTCGATATGCCGGTGTACGGGCCTTACTCCTTCTTCCTGGCGGCCATCGGTGCGTTCGGGTGATTCAAAATCCTCCATGATGTTGTGGTGTGCACTCACCGACAAAAATGGTTGTCCCACGAAAAGCAGTCCATTGCCGGCTTCGTTAGTGATGGTCATCCAGCGGACATCGGTTTTGTTACCGTTTTCCTGCGGGCGCAGGTAAGGCCAGTATTGGTCGGCAACTGATCCGGAATATTTGTCAACGAAAGCCGAGGTTTTACGATCCCAGTAGGATTCGTGCGGTCCGCGTCCAAACCAGTTCATCTGGTCAAATTGGCGAGGCATCTGCAGGTTCATTCCCATGCGGACAATTTCCGGCAGCTCGTCCTTGGTCATTTTAAATTGGTTGGAAACCACCACATCACCACTGCCATAAATGGTGTAGCTTGAGCTGTAATCGGCAATTTTTTCACCTTGCTCATTGGTCAAATCAAATTTGAAATCGACCACCAGTTGGTTGGCTGCTTCCTTTGTGAGCTTGACGGAATTTACGTTCCGGTTTTCTCCGGCTTTACGCCATACACGGCTACGCTTGTGCAATCCGTTTCCAAAGTCATTATCGATTGGAGCACGCCAGAAATTAGGAATCGGGCCTTCTTTTAGCAGCTCTGTTTCTCCTGTCTGGAAACTGCTTAATACGCCAGCTTCCTTGTTGAAAGTCAAGCTAAAGCCTTCGCCCTGAATGGTAATTTCAGAATCGGTTTCGTTGGCTTTAAGGGCCGAAAACTGGGCAACATTGGCTTTTAATGCCGCACTTTCGAAAGGTAATTTCATTTGTTCCGCAGCCAGTTCGTAATTGGCAGGTACCAGCCCGTTGGCTTCTTTTGTTTTTGCCGAAAAGTTAAGGAAATACTCTGTGCCAGGTGCCGGGTCGATGGAATAATCCAGGTCGACTTGGAGTTTCGCGCCAGGAGTTAGTTCAAAATTGACCAGTTTTCCTTCTTTAATTGTCTGACCATCTGCCGAAATCTTCCAGCTAATATCCAGTTCGGACAAGTTGGTAAAGGCATGTTTGTTTTCAATTTCTACAACACCCTTTTTCAGGTTTATTGCTGTGAAACCGATGTTTTGATAAACTTTCTTTACCTCCAACAAATGAGGCTTAACGTCACGATCGGGGTCAACCAGGCCATTGTTGCAGAAGTTGCCGTCGGATGGAACCGTATCCGGCCCAAAGTCGCCACCATAAGCCCAAAATTCTTCACCTTCTTCGTTGGTAGTCAGCAGTCCTTGGTCAACCCAGTCCCAAATGCATCCGCCTTGCAGCACGTCGTATTTTTCGATCACGTTCCAGTAATCCTGCAAGTTGCCCACACTATTGCCCATGGCGTGTGCGTATTCGCACTGAATCATCGGTTTGGAAGGATTGGATTTGGCGTAATTTTCCATGGTCTCTATCCGGGCGTACATCGGACAATTAATATCGGTATTCTCGCCGCCGTGCGCTTGTTCGTACTGAACCGGGCGGGTGGCATCCTGTTCTTTCAGGTAATTGTAAGTGGCCAAGAAGTTGACACCGTTTCCGGCTTCGTTACCCAGCGACCAAATAATGACAGATGGCTGATTTTTGTCGCGTTCGAACATGTTTTTGGTACGATCCAGGTGTGCTGTGCCCCAAACCGGGTCTTTGGCCAGCGATTCTTCACCGTAGCCCATGCCATGCGATTCGATGTTGGCTTCGTCAATTAGGTAAAGCCCATACTGATTGCAGAGTTTGTACCATAATTCGGGTTGGGGATAGTGCGAGGTTCGAACCGTGTTGATGTTGTGCTTTTTCATGGTCTCGATGTCTTTCAACATGGTTTCCTTGTCCACTACATGGCCGTTCACATCGTGATGCTCGTGCAGGTTGACCCCTTTCACATAGATGGGTTTTCCGTTGACCATCAACTGCGCGTTTTTAATTTCAACCGTGCGGAACCCAACATCTTGACGAAGTACTTCGATGGTGTTACCCGCTTCATCTTTTAGGGTGAGCAGCAGCAAGTATAAATCGGGATGCTCGGCGGACCATTTTTTTACATCCGTTAACGTTTCTTCAAATGAAACCGATTCGCTGGGATTGGCCAGTTCAATTGCTTTTTCAAACGATTGAACCGATGCTGTTCCGTCAAACAATTCGGCTTGTAACGTCACCTGTTGTGCCGCATCGGACGAATTGATTAGTTCCACATCCAGGGCAAAAGTTCCATGCTGGTAGTTTTCGTCCAGGCCGGCTGTTACCCTGAAATCGTGAATGTTTTGCTTGTTTCGTGCCATCAGGAAAACGTCCCGGGTCATGCCGCTCAGTCGCCAGAAATCCTGATCTTCGAGGTAGCTGGCATCGCTCCAGCGGAAAATCTCAACGGCAAGGGTGTTTTCTCCACCTTTTAGCTTGGACGTGATGTTGAACTCGGCGGGTGTTTTGCTGTCTTCGCTGTAGCCCACAAATTCTTCATTCACCCAAACATTCATGGCTGAACTAACGGCACCAAAGTGTAGGATAATGTCTTTTTCCTTCCAATCCGAAGGGATCGTAAAGGTCCGTTTGTAGGATCCGACCGGGTTATAGTGGTCTTGAATCAGCGGAGGGGTTTTGGCGTGTGGATATTTGACGTTGGTGTAAATGGGGTAGTCAAATCCTTCCACTTCCCAATTCGCTGGGACTTTGATTTCGTCCCAGTCGCGTGTGTCGTAATCGTTTTTGAAAAACCAAAATGGACGTTCGCCCGGATTTTGGGCCAAATGAAACTGCCAGGTTCCGTTAAGTGAAAGCAGGTTTGGCGATGCCCATTTTTCATCAGCGATGGCTTGTTCGGCTGTCGCATAGGGGACGTAATGGGCTCTGGGTGCTTCTTTATTCACTTGAACGATTTCAGGATCTTCCCAAGGTTTTGGGTTGGGTTCTTCAAAAGGAACGTCTTCATATTTGCTGGTGCATGAAAATCCCACGAGAAGAACGAAAAGGAGTGTGATTGAGTAGTAGTAGTAGCTTTTCATTTTTCAGAATTTAGTTTTTTGACCTAACCGGTTGGTACTGGTAGGTATGCAAAAATCTTAAAAATATTTTTTAAAAGCAAGCAAAAAGTAAGGTAAAAAAATGTTAGACAACCTCAGTGATCGAGATGGAATTCAAGCTTAAAAGAAATAAAAAACAAAGGAGTTGATCATGGAGTGGCTTTTACAAACTTACTCCGGCTGGTTTGGTTCGTTAACGAGACCATCTCGATGATGTACATGCCGGGCGTTAAGTCGGCAACGTCAACACAATTATGCAAATTGGACGCTTGTTTGATAAGCTGTCCTTTAAGGTTGTAGAGCCTGATGTGTTTTACTCTTTCAGCAGTTTTTATTTGCAGCAAATTTTTAGCTGGGTTAGGATATACGGTAACTGTGCTCAGTTGATGGTGTAAATCGGGGCTGTCTGTTAGCAGGAAGAAGTCGTTTTTATCGCGGGGCAAAAGTTGGTAAGTGTTGTTGTATTGGCTCAAGATTCCGGTGACATTGACGAAGCCTGTTGGTAGTGTTTCGCCAACCAGACGTGAGTTGCTGGCAACAAACATTTCAGCTGTACCGCCCTGGTCGGTTAATGTAAAGGAGGTATTTTCTTCCGGAATCTCTTGTCCTCCCTGCCGGAACGAAACATGGTGAACCGAGACGAGCATGCCCTCGTATACTTCACTAAAATCGGCTGTCGTAATCACTTTCGGGGTCACTTTCCGGTTGTCTTGAAAATTATAAATATAGCTTACATTCCCGATTTCTGTCAGGTTGTTGTATTCTTCTACGATACCGCGCACAACAATGCTGTCGCCTGGCTTTCCGCGAAACAAGCTGTTGTAAATATTCATTCCACCAAAGGTTTCACCGTTGGCCTCCATGTAAAAACCAAAATCGTAGTTTGCCGTTACACGTCCGGCAATGGTCACTTCTTCGCCAACCATGGGACTAGCTGTTCCTGTTCCTTGAACCTCCGGAATCGGAGTGATGTCAGATTGCCCGATGAGCCTCGGATAGCGGTAACTGGATGGCCATGAATACACAGAATCAGGCGTGGTTACTTTTACCGTCAGATAAAGCATGTCACCAGCTACAAATCCAGTGGGTATTGCTGATACTGAATAGGTGTTCCCGGTAGCTTGCATGCTTAGTTGGTGATCTTCGGAATTAAATTCTGCTCCCCAGTAAAGCGAAGTTCCGGTGATTGTAGCTTCGCCGGAGACAGTCACTGAAATTGTTAGTTCTTCCCCAGGGACGGGAAATTTGGGTGTGAGCTGAAAATCAGAAAATAGAACTCCGGAGGGGCTCGCATTTCCCCAGATGAAGTCAGCGAATTCAGGATGATCGACAAATGGATTGCGGTTTTGCTGCGATTCAAAAACCCGTTCGTTGCGCCGGCGCTCCAGTTTGGATGGCGGGTAGTTGCGGTTCCATTCGAGCAGAGCATCCAGGTTGCCATGCAACGGGTTGGGATAGGTGTTGTTGTGCCGGGCCAATTCCAGATCAATTTCGTCGTGATTTCCTTCGTAACGGGTTGCCATGTACAAGAGCGTGCGGGCGACCTGTCCCTTGGTTTGAGGGCCTGGTTCCCAAGTCGAATCAGTGTAGTAACAGTAAAGTGCCTCGGGGTGTTGTTGTCCTTGGGGTTGAATATTGTCAAAATCCTTATTTCCACGGTCCTCGTTTACCGAAGCATCGGCGGGGTGCAAGTTATGGACATCGCTGTCCATTGGCCGTTTGCCCGAAAAATTGCCGTGCGATTTAGCCCAGACGTGTTCCCGGTTGATATAATCGCCACCCGAACCGTAGTTGGCTGCCGGACGTGATTCCTGCAAATAGAAAAGAATTACGTGGTCGGGGTTCTCCGGATCGGCATCAGCATAATTGATGATGTTTTTGGCAAAACTGTAGCTAAAATCAACGTGGTTGCTGATGATTTCATTCAGAACTGTTTTCAGTTCTTCTCCGCTCTTCCCTTCCGTCCCATTGTAGTAGTCGACGGGTTGGGCATTGGACATTGTAATCATCAACACGAACACGAAAAAAAGGGTTAACCTGAGTTTTGTTTTTCGATCAGACATGACGCTCTATTTTTTTGTTTTGCAGAAGCACGCTCAAAATTAACTGAAAAATCAGATCATACTGATTTTTATTTGTTTTGTTCTTCTAAAATAATAGACCACCTCTATAGAATGAGATGGTCTACTATTATTTTCTAATGGACATCCTGTGGTTTACTCAACGAAAGCAAATTCAGGATTAGGTCCCGATTTTGTGCATTGGAAAGTGAGTGTTTCAACACCATCGGCTCCGTCATAAGTAGCGAAGGTTACTTTATACATGACATCGATACCACTTATCTGGGAAACAGCATTCGGGAATTTGACCGGAAGCAGGCCTTCTGCAATTCCGGTTTTGGCTGCTTCGAGCCCAGATGAGAAGCTTGCATCAAATTTGCCAGCGCGGAAGTCGAAGTTTTCGTAATAAGCACCTGCTCCAAAGTAAAACTCAGCAGTTCCGTAGCTATCTAATTTTTCAGCTCCGTAGGTGCTTTTTACATAGTCGACGATGATTTGGAAGTCGACTTCATTCATTGTGAAAAGAACCGTTGGGTCAAACACCCAGCCATCAGGTGTTTTTAAAAACTGTTCCGTACGGCTTTCGGTTGGGCTGTAGGCTTCCCATCCAGCAGTTGTTTTGGTATATTCAATGGCTCTTTTTGTTGCTCCTCCTGAATAATACATATAGACGACCGCGATTTTATCGCCTTCCATGGCGTAAGGAAAATTCAGCGAGAGGAAGGTGGGCAGGTAGTTTTCAGGAGGCGTTGAGGAGTCGAAATTATTGTATCGGCCGGGTTGCCCTGAGTTCTCACCCATTGAATCATAATCGTCGGCAGTCAGCTCATAAACAGACACACCTTCGGGTAGATCGACTTCAACAGCAGCCCAGACTGTTCCATCGAAACCATAATACTCGCTTACATTTTTGACTCCTCCAGAGTAAAATTTGTAGGTCACAAAAACCAGATCATCTACTTGTGCATTTGGGTATTTGGCGGCAAAGAAGTCCGGAAGGTAATCTTCGGGAGGTGTGCCTGAATCGAAATTGTTATATTTTCCCGGCTGGCCTGATTCTTCACCCATTGAGTCATAATCGGCTGTTGCTAATTCATAGCTTTTTGCAGCCGTAAGATAATCCAGGTATTCCAAGCCGCCTAAATAGAAGGCATAAGTGACATTCACTGCTGAGTTGACATCCAGTGTAGGATACTTGGAGGCCAGAAATGCCGGGACATAGTCGGCTGCCGGAGCACTGCTGCTAAAATTGTAATAATCAGCCGGGTCACCTCCCATTGATTCATAATCAGCGTCAGTCAAGGTATAGTCGATGTTCTCAATCAGTTCAATTGGGTTATCATCAAAACCTTCAAACTGGTCGTTGTAGTCTTCACAACCGAAAACTACCAATGCAATTGCAAATAAGTATAATAACTTTTTCATGATCTATTCAATTCAGTTGATTAAAAATTAATTTTTAACGAAACAGAGCCAGTTCTTCCGAATCCATAGAAAACAAGTGCGTCTTCCCATGTTCCGGAGGCACCGCTGTCGGCATCAGCAATGTATTCTTTATTAAGAACGTTGTGTACATTGCCTCTCACGGATGCTTTTAGGTCTCCAATGGTAAAGTAGTAAACAGCGTTGGCATCAAAGGTTCCTGCTCCCGGAACTTTCCAGGTATCCCGACCGTCCAGGTTTTGAATGTTGCCCGGGTCGGCATATAGACGGGCGTTGTATTTATAGTCTACGCCAACTTTTAAATCTTCAACCAACTTGTAGTCGAAACCCAAATAAGCATTGGTTTGCGCTGCATCGCCCACATGCACACCACCAATATTCAACACAACTTTATCGGCTTCTTCCGGAGTGTTAACAATTTCTCCGTCGCTATTTACCAACTGCCCGTCGCGGTTAAATACGAAGGCTTCAACATCTTCATCCCATTTCCAGTCGCCAATCGACAACATTCCTTTCAGCGTCAGGTCTTTGGTGATTTTTACACGCGCTTCCAGTTCAATGCCTTGATGGATAGCGTTTACGCCGGTTGCGTTGTAGCGGCCCGCATCCGGGTCCCGGGAGTCAAGTGCGCCGGCCAATGCCTTATCTTGCCATACAGTATGATACAGGTTCAGATTGGCGGAAAGGAAACGTGATTGATAACCATAACCCAGTTCAGCGGAAAATACCTTTTCATTCTTGGCGCCATCATTAATTTCATTGCTGACGTCATCGGCCAGGAATACATTGGAATAGAATGGTGCACGTGAGAAATACCCAATGTTGGTAAATACATTATGTCGGTCGTTCAGGTTGTAGTTAGCCCCACCTTTTGAGCTCCAGCCTAAAAAATTGATGTTATCTGACTTCTCTTCGCCGGGTGCGTAGTACATGTGATCGTATCGCCAGTAGGTTGTATTTGAAACTGCTGCTGAGTAGAATACGCTCAATTTGTTGACATTGTATTCAACTTGACCAAAAAGCCCCTCCCAAAGGACGTGCCCGTCATAATCTCTGGAAATATTGTCGCCAACAGTCAATTTTTCATTCACATAGGCATCGTTGTTCTCCTGGTATTCAACGTTTGCGCGAAGCGGGTCGATGAAAAAATTGCCGCCCAACAAGTCTGTGATGGTCCGGTTGTGTTTTCCAACGTAATAACGTAAGTCAACACCACCGTAAAAATCGAGATTTGGGGTTAGTTCTGAGGTATAGGTAGAGATGGCCCCCATCCATTGGTGTCCGTTGTTTGAGCTACCCAGAATGGCCTGTGAGCCTTCAAGGTTGGCTGCGTTGTCACGCTGGATAGCAGCATAATCCAAGTATCCATTAATTGTTCTGTCGTTATCATTCGATCCATACAGTCTGGAACGTTCATTCCCTCGCTGGGTGCGCCCACCGCCATCACCAAACGAGTAGTATAAGGAAGTGGAGAGACTGGATATATTATTGATTGTCCAAAAGTGGTTTAAAGAAAACTGAGGTTTGTGGTAGTAGTTTTTAGCGGAAACTACTCGTTGTCCATCGATTCCAAATCCGTAGGTTGCGTTAAATTTATAACCTTCTTTGAAATCCTGCCATTCTGAAATGGTGAATTTATCGAAAGAACTTCGCTGGTTGTGCCATTGGGGGGCTCCAAAGCCTGTGAATGAGAGGGTGTGCTTATCGTTGAATCGTTTTGATAGATTAACAAAGTAGGAGTAACCTTCAAACTCAGTTCCCTGAATATAGCCATCGCCCCATGTTTTGGAACCTAAGATGGAGAATGCCCATCCTTTTTCGGTTAAGCCGGAAGATACAGAGAACAGTACTTTGCGGTAACCATCGTTTCCGTAAGAAGTGGAGAATGAACCGCCTTGTTGAGCATCTGTTGTTTTTGTTACGATATTGACCGATCCTCCCACTGATGGCACAGCAACTTTCGATGCACCCAGGCCTCGTTGTACCTGCATTGAGCGTAAAACGTCGGTCATTCCCATCCAGTTTGACCAATAGATACCGCCCCATTCCATGTCATTTACCGGAATTCCGTTGATCATTACGGCAACGTTTGGAGAGTTGAATCCCCGCAGATTGAACCGACTATCACCGTAACCGCCACCTTCTTTGGTTGCATAAACACCCGGGGTGGTTTGAAGAATTTCAGGAAATTCCTGTGTGCCAATTTTCTCGGTTACCAGTTCGGCGTCGATCGTTGAAATGGCTACAGGGGTTTTACGTTGAATTCCAACTGAAGCCAAAACCATGACTTCGTTTATCCCTACAGCATCGGATTTCAGGGGAATTGTCCCGAGGTCTTTTGTTTGAGCGTTTGAAACAGCTACATCGATTTTGTGATCCAGAAACCCGATGTAGCTGACCACTAACCTGTGTTGGCCTGCGTCAAGAGTCAAGCTGAAGCTGCCGTCAAAGTTTGTCACAGTTCCTTTGGTTGTCCCTTCAACAACCACTGACGCACCAACCAAGGTTTCGTTGGTTTCAGCATCGATTATGGTTCCTTTGAGCGTTCCCTGTGCCATAATCATTAATGAACTAAGGCCAAAAATGACCAAAAAGGTAAATTTTAAAAGTTGTGTTTTCATAGAATGTGGTTTTGAAAATTGAATTATGTCAAGATATTATAATTCGAATACATAAGGAATGATTTTTTCATGTTAGATATTCACCAACTATGAACAGTTTATCAACCGGCTGGATCAATTTGATCAACAACGGCCAGTCGCTGCTTATTTTGCTGGTGTAAAGGAAAGTTATACATCTAAACCTATTGTGAATTTTAAGTTAAGTGTAGAATTATCTTTACTGAATCAACCGGGCTAGAACTTCTTTTTAAAATCTCAAATCTCTTCCACTTCTCACTTTTTTTGATTGTACCCCTTGAGTTATTTCTCCACTTTCTTGGCTTAGAGAAGCCAAATAAACTGACATCGCAAAAAAAACCAACGAGCATTAATTTCTTGTCAATTTTAATAGCCTATAAAACAGATTGTTAGGCTCTTTTCTGAAAATAGTTTAAAATTTTTAGTACTTTGTATTGCATAGTTCCATTTAATGTTCATATATTTGTAATACCAAATTCAAGGTAAAGGATAGAAATAGTTTAAAAAAAGTTCTATACAGAGTGTAACGAAATCGAAAAACAGTCGTCTTAAAGACAGAAAACAGAAAACAGAAAACAGAAAACAGATAACAAAGAAGTCTCAAAGCCAAACGAGCAAACAAACAGAAAACAACAATTAAACAGAAACAGAAAACAGAAACAAAAACACAGGAGGCCAAATCATGAAAACACAAAACTCAAACACAGGAAACAACAACAATCAAGTTGAAAAAGTGATTTTAAGAAGTGCTGCAGTAATTATTAGCTTTGTGCTGATTAGTTTTACCGTGAGTGCCCAGGGATTCTGGAAGCAAATACTGACTAACAACAGTTTTGGCAAAGTCGCCCTTTTAATGGTTGAAGAGCAGGCTACTGCCGAAGCTACTGCCGAAAGCACGTTGCCAGCCAAATCATCCGCATCGGTTTTCTATTTTGAACAAGCCGCCGACAAGGCGCTGGAAATTGAAAGCTGGATGACCGATGATGCCTACTTTGGGGCCTACACGCACCTCGCAGTGCCCGAAGCAGAAGCCGGCCTGGAGTTGGAAGAATGGATGAAAGACGAAAACTACTTCAGCAACAAACTGACAGTTGAAGAACAAGAACAAGAACTGGAGCTGGAAGCTTGGATGACTGACGGACATTACTGGCGGATGTAAGCCTGAAAAGAGCAGGCAGAGGGAAGCTGAGAGTACAAACAGAGAAGAGAGAGGGAACAAATTATGAAGATTGAGAATACAAAAGCACAAATGCGCAAAGGGGTTCTGGAATACTGCATTTTACTGGTGCTGGATGGCAAACCCCTTTACGCCAGCGACATCATCGATGAGCTGAAAACCTCGAAGATGATTGTTGTGGAAGGAACACTCTATCCGCTGCTTACCCGGTTGAAAAATGCCGGCCTGCTAGCCTACAAATGGGAAGAATCGACCCAGGGGCCACCGCGCAAGTACTACGAACTGACCGACACCGGCAAGCAGTTTGTCATAGAACTGGGAGATTCCTGGGATGAACTGGTTCAGGCGGTAGGAACCATCAAATCAAGCAAATCGTAAGCGTCAACAGAAATACACTAGCACAAACGCACAAAAACAAAGAGAGATGAAAAAGACATTTACAATCAATATTAGTGGAAGCGTTTTTCACATCGACGAGGATGCTTACCAGAAGCTTCAAACTTACCTTCAAATGCTGAATGCCCATTTTGGTTCGGGGGAAGAAGGCCGGGAGATTTTGCAGGATATTGAAACCAGGATTGCCGAGTTGTTCAGCGAAAAGATGAGCAAGGACGAAAAGAACGTGATCCTGGAAAGCTGGGTCGACGAGGTGATTGCCCGCATGGGTAAGCCAGAAGACTTTATGGAAGGTGAAGAGGAGGAGGAAGTTGCAGGAGCTGAAAGGGAAACAAGCCAGGCCGGGCAGTCGGCTTATACAGCTACCGGCAAACCGAAACGCCGGATGTATCGCGATCCCGATCACCGGGTGCTGGGTGGAGTTTGCTCCGGTATGGGCGCTTATTTTGGCATCGAGCCGCTGGTGTTGCGCATTATTTGCTTTGTCCTGATTTGGGTAACTGGAGGTGTGATTATTCCGGTTTACCTGCTGCTGTGGATTGCCGTGCCAAAAGCCAAAACAACTGCCCAAAAGCTGGAAATGCGAGGGCAGGAAGCCACCGTGTCGAATATTGAGAAATCGATCCGCGAAGAAGTCAAGGAAGTGAAGGAAAGCTACAACCAGTTTCGCAGCTCCGACTCGTACAACAAAGGCAGGGAACAGGTATCGCGCTTTGGCGATGTGGTTTACCGACTGCTGCGCGTAGCATTAAAGGTGGTAGTGGTGCTGGTTGGCGTGGCCCTGATCCTGTTTGGATTTTTAGGTCTGCTCACCTTTTTAACCTCCATGATCGTTGGTCATTCGGTAATGGAAGCCGCTCCCTGGTTTTCGCACTGGGGTCCCGAGTTTCACATGCCCGAAATCGCCCACTTCTTCATCAGTGCCGGCTCGCTGACCATTTTGATGATTGCCTCAGCCTTTTTAGTGGGTATTCCACTGCTGGCCATTTTATTTGTGGGCACCAAAATGGTGTTCCGTTTTCAAACAAACAACAAGCTGATCTTTTTAGGTTCGCTGGGCGTTTGGCTGGTGGCGCTGGTTACGGTGATTGTCGTTTCGCTGTCGCAAATTGGCGACTACAGCAAAAGCACCACGGTAAGCCAAAGCCAGGTTGTTGACTGCGATGATTGTCAGACCCTTTATCTTGAACTGGGCAACGATAACTACAGTAACAGCTACAACTACACAATGGATCTTGACCGGATGAAGGTGGTGTCGGAAGATGGGAAAACCTTGCTTTTGGGAAGCCCGCGGCTGGACGTGGAAAGCAGCAATACCGACGACTTCGTGATTTTGACCCGCAAGAAATCGCGTGGCAGCAGCCAGGAAGTAGCCAAAGAGTACGTGGAGGAAATTGTGTACAACTTCAATGTCAGCGATTCGACAGTGTATTTTGATCCGTACTACCGCCTGAAAGACGGCTCGCGCTGGCTGCAACAGGAAGTGGATATCACCATCAAAGTGCCCGAGGGTAAGAGCGTTTACCTGGGTGACAAACTCATCAAGATTATCTACGACATTGAAAATGTGTCGAACACCTGGGATGGCGATATGGTCGGTAAATACTGGAAAATGACGGAGCTGGGACTGGAAGAGGACGCCCGCTAAAGAAAAATATTGAGTAATCACAAAAATACAGGAGCAGATGAAGAGCTTGAAAACGATATTTATTAGTTTAATTGTACTGGCAAGTACAGTTGCTGTAGCCCAAAGCAAATCGGATCAATTGTTCGATGCTTTCCGGAACAAACCGGGTGTTAGCTACTTCGCTTTTACGAAAAGCATGACCGACGCCTTCAATATTGATTTGGACGATGAGGCCAAAACCATCAAAGGCGATTTAAGTGAAATCCGCTTCCTGTCGTACAATCCAAAAAAAGGAAACTTGAATGGCCCGGATTTTATAACGAAGGCGGCTGGTTTGTTGCCCGGTGCGTACGACCGGATTGTGGAGGTAGACAGCGAAAACAACGCTGAAATTTGGATGTTGGGGAACAAACGAAAGGCTTCTGAATTTCATGTTTTTATTCGCAGTGAATCCAATGATGACAACCAGTTCCTAATTTCTTTTTACGGCGACTTCGACATTGATGACGTTGAAGGAGTGCGTGAAATCGGATTAAGCTTATCCGTAGACAAGTAACGAGGAACGTGTAAAAGCCTTCGACCCAAATTTAATTTGATTAAAACAGACAATAATGAAACGATTAACAAAGTCATACGATAAAAAATTAGCCGGCGTTTGCGGCGGAATCTCTGAATATTTCAATCCTGAGCTCGACCCCATTTTAGTGCGAATTGGATTTGTGGTGCTGGGCGTTTTCAATCCTTTAATGTTGGTGGTGTATATCATCCTCGCCATTGTGATGCCGGAGCCGGAAACGGTGAAGTAACTCTATTGATTAAACAGCAAGCAAAAAAGGGTTTCCTTATTGGGAACCGATCGAGCATTAAGGCTGCCACCGTGCAGCCTTAATATTTGGCGCGAAAGGCTCAGCCCAATACCACTCCCGTTTTCGCGGGTTGTGAAGAAAGGAACAAAAATTTCGTCCAGCATATCGGTGGGTATTCCAGGGCCATTGTCTTTGACACAAATCTCCACCTGCCCGTTTTTATTCCGCCCGGCTAATAAGACAATCCGGGCATTCTCAGTTTCAGCAAGTGCTTCCCGCGAGTTTTTAATCAGGTTAATCAGCACTTGGGAAATCAGCTTCTCGTCCGCCTGGATTTCCAGATCCGCAGATTGTAGTTTCTTTTCCAGTTGGATCGATGAATCCTGATTTTGAACCTGATTCAGCAAAATCATTTTTTCAAGCAGATCATTTACCCGAATGACTTTTTTATCCGGCTTTGGCAGTCGGGTCAGTTTGCGGTACGATTCCACAAATTTGATCAATCCGCGCCCCTGCTCCCGGATCACCTCCAGTCCGCGAATCGTTGTGCCAATCATTTTTTCATTCACCTCTTCAGGTGAAATGGCTTTCCCATCTTTCTGAAAATAACTAGCCAAACTTTCCGACAGAGAGGTAACGGGAGCAATCGAATTCATAATTTCATGGGTCAGTACCCGGATCAACCGCATCCACGAGTCCAGTTCCTTTTCATCCAGCTCCCGGTTAATATCCTGCACCGATAGCAAAGTCAACGTCTGATCCTTGTTTTTGAATGAACTGGCCCGGATCGAAACATTTACCTTGCCTTGTTTTCCATTGAAGGTGATCAACTTCCGATCCTGTTGCTGAATCTGTTTTAGCGCATGCAACAGGCTGTCATCAATTCTCTCCAACTGTTTTAAGTGTGTAAATTGCTCCAAGCCAAGCATCTTTTTCAAGGTGCTGTTGGCGTGAATGACAAATCCCCGGTCATCATAGGTCAGGATTCCGGTTCCAACATGTTCGATCAAGGCACGAAAGTATTGTTCCTGTTGGTGATTTTCAATTTTGATCTGCTGGATTTTTCGGTTGATCTCCTGGAGGCTTTGGTTCAGTTCCTGAATAATTTTATCCCCTTTTTGGATGGAGAATGCCTGACTGAAGTCTTCATTTTTAACGGCTTCGAAAAAATATCGGATGCGTTCGTTTACGCTGTTTTGATAATGGATCAGGTTGATAATTTGAATGAAAAGGATGACGAACAAGCCAACACTGATGACGATGGACTGCATGGAAAACAGTGCCCAGCCGATACCGAAAGAAACCCCTGCGATCAGGAGAATCCGGATTAAAACATGAACTAAAAATGACTGGTTCATCCGATCCCGAATTTTTTCATCTTATTATATAAAGTTTGCCGTGTAATTCCGAGCTGTTCAGCAGCAGCGGTCACATTGCCGGGGTTTTTCTCCAGGGCAAGCACGATCAGCCTTTTTTCCATTTCGTCCAGTTTGAGGGTGTCAGCCTCGCCTTTAGTGCCTGTTAACGGCCGCAGAAAAAAATCATCTGCTTTCAGCATGTTGTTTTCGCTTAAAATAACCGCCTTTTCAATGCTGTGTTCCAGTTCGCGAATGTTGCCCGGCCAATGGTATTTCAGCAGTTTTTCCCGGGCCTGGCTGTTCAGTTTTAAAGCGGGCTTGTCGTATTTGTATGCATATCTTTTTAGAAAGAAATCGGCCAGCACCAGAATGTCATTTCCGCGGTCGCGCAAGGGAGGAATTTCAATGTGAATGGTGTTGATCCGGTATAGCAGGTCTTCCCGAAATAAGCCTTTTTCAACCAATTCAGGCAGGTTTTTATTGGTGGCGCAAATCAGGCGGATGTCTACCGGAATGGTCTGGTTTGATCCGATCCGCGTGATTTCCCGGTTCTGAATGGCTGCCAGCAGTTTGGCCTGTAAATGAAACGACAGGTTGCCGATCTCGTCCAGAAACAGGGAGCCTTTGTTGGCCACTTCGAACTTCCCGGCGCGGTTTTCCCGGGCATCGGTAAAAGCGCCTTTCACATGGCCAAACAGTTCACTTTCAAATAACGACTCGCTTACAGCGCCCATATCGACACTGACCAGCATTTCATCTTTTCGGTTCGAAAGTCGGTGAATTTCCCGTGCAATCAACTCTTTGCCGGTACCGTTTTCTCCGGTGATCAAAATATTGGTGTCGGTTTTGGCTACTTTACGCACAATTTTCAGCACATGCATCAACTCGGGCGACGAACCAATAATGTATTTTTCGTCCCGGTTAATCACCCGTTTCATTTCTTTTTCTTTGAGGCGAAGGTGTTTTACCTCTTCCCGCGAAAGGCTCAATTGAATGGCCGAACGAACTGTAGCCAGTAATTTAGTGTTGTCCCAGGGTTTCAAAATAAAATCGGTAGCTCCCGATTTCAAGGCTTTCACTGCCAGTTCTACGTCGCCGTAGGCCGTAATCAAAACTACCGAAAGCTCCGGGTGATTTTCCCGGATTTGTTGGAGCCAGAAGATGCCCTCATTTCCTGTGTTTACGCCGGCTTTGAAATTCATGTCAAGCAAGACCAGGTGGTAGGGCTTGCGGCGTAATTCCGTAACGATCAAGTTGGGATTCGACAAGCACTGTACCCGGTCGAATTCCGGCGTAAGCATGATCTCAAGCGCGCTTAACACACTCTTGTTATCATCGACGATAAGGATATTCCCTTTTGGCATGGGTTTGTGAATCTGTTCCTGTCAAAATTAGGGGATCGGAAATGGGCACGCAATGGTCTGTCAATATATTTTACACATTTCTGTCAATTTATTTTACAAGTTATGTGTTTGTGTTTTCCTATTTTGAAGTAAATCAATCATTTCGAGTTTTGGCATTAAAATGGTTTGAATAGAACCAATGATGCTAAAAGAAATGAGGATAAAACGAAAAATAGGATTGCTTACTGCCATGCTTTTGTTGGTGCGTATTTTGGTGGCACAGGAAAACTGGAGCCTGAATCAATGCATTGACTATGCCTTGCAAAACAACCTGACCCATCACATTTATGAGTTGGATGAGCAAACGGCGAAAATTGATGCTACCCAATCCCGCTTAAATTTGTTGCCGTCACTTTCAGCCTCTTCATCGACGGGCTTAAGCGTCGGACGGTCGGTTGACCCCAACACAAACGATATTGTCAATACCGAGTTTTTTAATCACTCAAACAGTTTGAATTCCAGCCTGATCTTGTTTAGGGGCTTCATTCAACAAAACCAGATTTCGTGGTCAAAATTTAAGTTGAAGGCTGCGCAGTGGCAAAAGGTGAATTATCAGGACGATCTGGCTTTTCAGATTTTGCTGACCTATTATGACATTGTTTACTACCAGGGGTTGGTCGACATTGCCCGGGAACAGCTTAGTTTGTCGGCTTATGATTTGAGAAAAGCAGAAGCGATGATTGAAACGGGCTTGAAGGCAAAGTCAGACCTGGCTGAAATACAGGCGCTTTATGAAAAGGAAATGCTGAGCCTGATTCAAGCTGAAAATAAAGCGGAAGAGCAGAAGCTGAGTTTGGCCAGGCAAATGAATTTACCTGCAGGGCAATTGGCTGGTATCCGTACTGCTCCTGCGAAACCTGTTGCTTATGCTGGCTCTGTATCCGGAGCAGATTCTCTGTTTACTTCTTTTGTGCAGTTCTCTCCTTACGTGAAAATTGCTGAGGCCGAATTGCAGGCTGCCGCGAAAGAGCTGGCCATGACCCGCGGACAGTATTTGCCGTCTGTCTACCTCAATGCGTCGGTCAATACGGGTTACTACGAAACCTACCGCGATTCGGATGGGAAGACCATTTCATTCAGTGATCAGTTGGACAATAATCTGAGTCAGTATATTGGGGCGTCGGTGTCCATTCCGCTATTTCAGAAGAATCAGCTGCGCAGCCAGGTGCGCAAAGCAGAACTGGCTGAGGAGCAGGCCCGGACACAGCTTGAAACGTACAGGCAGACCGTTTATTACGAATTGGTGAACAACACCCGCGAATTGCAGGCTCTGTTTCGTGAGTTTATTCAAACCGAAAAACAGGCCGAAGCTGACCAGTTGGCTTACCAGGTGGCGCAGCGGAAATATGATGAGGGACTCATTGACGTGATCGAACTGCTGGCCGTGAAAAGCCGCTTGACTGAAGCACAAAGCCAATTGCTGCGGGCTCAATTGCAATGGGAAATTAAAGATAAAGTACTGGGATTTTACAAAGGGGTGAGGTTTTGGGAGTAGCAGAGAGTATGGATGGGGCATGGGCAGAGGGCGCGGGGCAGCACTGAGCCGATGCAATTTGGAATTTGAAACATGGAATTTGGAATTTAAAACTATCGGATATGTCAATGGATCGAATCATCGAAAAGAAAAAAGGGCTGAAAATGAAGCACCTTTATATCGTGGGAGGAGTGCTTCTGTTTCTGCTGTTGCTCTATCAGATTTTGCTGGCTGATCACCAATCGGTGTTCCGTGCCGAAAAAGATAAGCTGACGGTCAGTGCCGTTGAGGATGGCCAATTTAACGACTACATTACCATTATTGGGCAGGTGGAGCCAATCACGACCATTTATCTGGATGTGGAAGAAGGAGGAAAAATAGAAGAAATTTATATAGAAGAAGGTGAAATGGTCAAGGCAGGTGATGTGATTTTGAAACTTCGAAATACCGATCTCAACACCACGATCATGAATATTGAGTCGCAACTGTCGTATCACGCCAATGAGCTTAGGAACACCCAAATTCAGATTGAGCAACAACAAATTCAAAACAGACAACAGAAATTGGAAATTGACCTGAAGGTAGTTCAGGCGAAGCGGAAGTTTAAACAGTACGAACGGTTGTTTGAGGAAGATTTGGTGGCGAAGGAAGAGTATTTACAAGCGAAGGAAAGCTATGAGCTTTCGCTGAAGGAGCAGGAGCTGACTTATCAGAAGATGGTGCAGGATTCCATCTTCAGGACCAATCAGCGCCTCAGCATGGACAGAAGTCTTGAAAACACGCGCCTTAGTTTAAGCATGACTCGCGAGCGACTGGAGAACCTCAATGTAAAAGCCCCGGTTGACGGACAGCTGGGTTTACTCGATGCGGAGATCGGACAATCTATTTCACAAGGTCAGCGGCTGGGACTCATTCATATTCTGACTGATTTCAAAATCAATGCCCGGATTGATGAACACTACATTGACCGGGTACGCCGCGAATTGCCTGCGGCTTTCGATCGCGGAGGAACTACTTATCAGCTCAATGTGAAGAAGGTTTACCCCGAAGTGCGGGAAGGACAGTTTAAGATCGATATGGTCTTTGAAGGTGAAAATCCCGATAACATCCGAACCGGGCAAACTTACCACATCAAACTGGAATTGGGGGAATCTGAAAAAGCAGTGTTGCTGCCGCGCGGCGGGTTTTTTCAAAGTACCGGAGGGCAATGGGTTTTTGTGCTGAACGAAAATGAAACAGAAGCAGTCAAAAGGCCAATCCGCATCGGCAAGCAAAACCCGCAGTACTACGAAGTACTGGAAGGCCTCCAGGCCGGCGAAAAAGTCATTACCTCAAGCTATGAGCTGTTTGGGGAGAACGATAAAATTGTGCTGCGATAGCGAAGGGCATGGAACAGAGAGCACAGGGGAAAGGGCAGAGGCAATTCAGTATTAATTCATAAATTGGACTGGACAAACTAAAAATGAATATGATGGCACACTTTAGGTCTATGGATTTGGACACCTGGAAAGAGTCAATTGCGTTAAATGATCAAATATTGGATGATTTGGATTCATTGAGTCGAAAAATTACAAACTTTAGAAAAACACGATTAAAAAACTAAGGCAAAAGGCGTACGCTATGCATCGCGCTCTTGGCACTTTGCTCTTCGCCCCATGCCCCATGCAATCCTACAGCTATGATACGAACAATCAACCTTACCAAAGTATTCCGCACCGAAGAGATTGAAACCAGTGCGTTGGATAACGTTTCCCTGCATATTCAGCGGGGCGAATTTGTGGCCATTATGGGGCCGTCGGGATGTGGCAAGTCAACCTTGCTTAATATTATCGGCCTGCTCGACAACCCCACCGGCGGACAGTATTTTTTCGATGGAAAAGAAGTCGGGCAGTTAAAAGAACGTAACCGCACCCAGCTTCGCAAAGGGAACATCGGCTTTGTGTTCCAAAGTTTTAACCTGATTGACGAGCTAAACGTGTATGAAAATGTGGAGCTTCCGCTTATCTACCTGAAGCTGAAAGCCCGCGAACGCAAAGCGATGGTCGAAAAAGTGTTGGAACGGATGAAAATAAGCCACCGCCGCAAGCATTTTCCGCAGCAGTTATCAGGTGGGCAGCAGCAGCGTGTGGCCATTGCCCGCGCCGTGGTCGCCAATCCCAAGCTGATCCTGGCCGATGAGCCCACTGGTAACCTCGACTCGAAAAACGGGCTAGAAGTGATGAACCTGCTTACTGAACTGAACCGCGAAGGAACCACCATCGTGATGGTAACCCACTCGCTGCACGACTCCGAATTTGCCCACCGCGTCATCAACCTGTTTGACGGACAGGTGATTACCGAGGAGTTGAAGATGCAGTTGGGGGATATGCTGCTGTGAAAAATGTCTGAACGATCATTTTTGTGATTAAAGGATTAACATGATTTAGAAACGATTAACTGATCATCATGTTCCGCACCATTTTTAGAATATCAGTCCGAAACCTCATGAAACACAAGGTGTATTCATTGATCAATGTGTTCGGGCTCGCATTGGGGTTTACCGCTTTTATCCTGATCGGGCTGTTCATTCAGCACGAATTAAGCTGGGACAAAGCCAATATCAACTACGACCGGATTTACCGGGTACAACGGCACTATGCCAAAACCATGTACGCGATGGATGGGAACGATATTTCGCCGCACTCACGGGCGATTACGGCACAATTGCTGGAGAGGCAGTTCCCGGAATTTGAAAAGGTGACGGTCATCCGTGAGAATGGCGGTAAATTTCTGGCCTCTGAACCCGAACGCCAGGTTTACGAAGAATATGGAATTTGCGCTGACAGTTGCTACCTTGATGTCTTTAGCTGCCAATTTGTGGAAGGGAGCCGGCAGAATGCCTTGTCGGAACCGTTCAGCATCATCTTATCCGAAACAATGGCCAAAAAACTTTTCGCCGGTGAAAAGGCAATGGGAAAAACAGTTACCATTGAAAAGAAATTCGATCTGAAAGTTACAGGTGTCTATGCCGACTTACCTGACAATACAACGGTCCGGCCCAATTACATCATTTCATTTTCAACCTTGAAACACACCGACGGAATTACCCGGGGCGACCTTTATTCGGGCGATTGTATGACATTCACCCTGCTCAGGCCCGGCGTGGATTATCAGATGCTTGAAAAAAAGATTAAATCTGTGTTTTCCGGATTTCGCGGAGTTGAATTCGAAGAACTTCAGTTGTGCCCGATGGACTTGCTTTATTTGGACTTTAACGGACATGGACACTATTATGTGGTGCTTACGTTGTACGGATTAATCGGCGTGTTTATCCTGATCATGTCAGCGTTCAACTACATTAACCTGACCACCGCCAATGCATCAACCCGGGGAAAAGAAGTAGCCGTAAAAAAAGTAAGCGGCAGTAACAGGGCAACGCTTATTGCGCAATTTCTGGGCGAAACGATCCTCATTTCAATGCTTGCGCTGGGAATGGCCTTTGTGTTTGTCGTCATTTTCCTGCCGGTTTTTGCCGGAATAGTTGGTCGTCAGCTCGATTTTGGACTAACAGGCAATTGGCAGTTTATTGGCATGATGGTTCTAGTTTCATTGGGCGTTGGGCTTTTATCAGGCATTTATCCTGCCTTGTTTTTATCATCCAACAAAATCGTATCCTTGTTTAAAGGTGAGGTGTTCAGCAAAGGCCACGAAAAATTCAACCTGAAAAAAGCGCTGGTCACTTCCCAGTTTGCCATTTCCGTTTTTCTCATCCTGATCACACTTTCTTTTTCGCTGCAAATCAGGCACCTGACTCAAAAAGAATTGGGATTCAACAAGGAAAACATGCTTTACACTAAAATGACTGCCACTAAAAACGGAACTACTTTTAATCAATTGCGCGACCGCATGTTGCAACATCCCGAAATTATTGACGCTTCCATGTCGAAACACATTCCTTTTGTCAGCTTTGGTGGGGGAATGACTAACTGGGAAGGGGGAAACCAGGACGAGAAAATTAATTGCCGGTTCAATCAGGTTGGTTACGACTATGTCCGGAACATGGGCATTTCACTGGTTGCCGGTCGCGATTTCTCGCGCGCGTTCCCGGGCGATGTTGGTAAAGCCTGCCTGATCAACGAAACGGCGGCCAAATGCTTTGGCTGGGACGACCCCATCGGAAAACGCCTGAATAATAATAAACTCACGGTTGTTGGCGTGGTGAAAAACTACATTTACAAAGACATGCACAATGGCATTGAACCTTCCATTATGGTGCTTGCACCGGAAGAAATTGCCGGCACCTGGACGTTTGCATTCCGGGTTGACCCAAACAATTACCAGAAAGCCAAAACAATCCTAACCCGCGAATTCGAAGCGGCTTTCCCCAATGATCCCTTCGAGTTTAAAGACCTGCCAACGGCCTTCGCCAACGAGAACACGTTTAAAATTTATCACGCAGTTAACCGCACGATCCTGTTTTTTACGGTATTTAATGTATTCCTGGCAATGATCGGTCTGCTCGGTTTGGTTTCGTTTACCGTTTTTCGCCGCACAAAAGAAATTGGCGTACGCAAAATCAACGGAAGCACATCGGTCAACATCTTTTACATCCTGAGCCGGGAATATTTTATCCTGTTGTTTTTTGCCCTGCTGATCGCAATTCCCTCTGCCTGGTGGGTATACGAATGGATCCCGAGCGCCAATAAACTGCACGTACAGCCTTGGGTGTTTGGTTTGGGCGCGGCGATTCTCTTTGTCATTATTTTATTGACGACCAGCTATCAAACGGTTAAGGCGGCTACGAGGAACCCGGTTGAGGCACTCCGGTATGAATAATAGTCAGGGTTTCACTTGGAGTGAAGCTCTGACAGGGCAAAGCGTTGACGAAAAAGTCTGATTCAGGATTTGCAGGATGGAAGGATTATCAGCATTGAAAAGGAATGGAGCAAAGGGAAAAACCTGCCAGCGCCTGAACAAACCTGACAGCGTATGGCGAAGAGGGATAAATCAATTGTATGAACCTAAAAGCACGAACGAAAACAAAAGGATATGAACCTGTTACAACTGAAAGCTTTGATCCGCACCTTGCTGAAGCGGCGTTTTTTGTCGGGAGTCCAAATTGCCGGACTGGTTACCGGTTTTGGTATTGTTATTTTTCTGGTTGCCAAAATCAACTATGAGCATTCGTATGACAAGTTTTGGAACAATCACCATTCGGTGTACCGCGTGGCGCTCGACCTGAAACATCAGGATGGGCGGTCCTCCGTTTCAGCAAAAAACTTTCATGGCTCATCGGAACTGCTCGATGAGGAGTTGCCGGGGATTATCGCCCATTGCAACATGGCCCCCGATAAGATTACGGTGTACAACCAGGAACAAATGATCCAGGATGTGGACTGGTTTTGGAGCGATACAACCTTTTTCAGCGTGTTCGAACGAAAAATCCTTTATCGTGAATCTGCGCAGTTGTTTGGCGATGTCCGCGGGATCGTCATTTCCGCTTCGTTTGGCCGGAAATTGTTTGGCGACGAAAACCCGATTAACCGGGAGATCACGCTGAACGAGGGCTGGCGATTTTTGGTGAAGGCTGTTTTTGAAGACATTCCTTCCAACAGCCATATGAAGATTGACGTGCTTGGCAGTTATCAATCGCTGAGCTACTATATGAGCAATTTCGACAACCGCGCGCAGGTTTTGGTCGAGAACCCTGATTACGCCTACAGCAAAGCTTCGCCTTACATGGGCAGCCGTTGGCGTTCGGCAATGCAGCACCGCCCTTATTGTTATATCCGGCTGGATGAGAACACGCGGATTGCCGATGTGGAAGCATCCGTTGCCCCGGCGTTGGGCAAGGTAGGCTTTCCCGACAACCTGGCCGACAGCAAGATAAATTTCATCTTTCAACCCCTTGCTTCCATCCACTTGCGTTCAAACCTTGACGGCGAGTTGCAGGCGAGTGGAAGCAACATGCAAGTCAACTTTCTGGTCGTGATTTGCCTGGTGGTTATGCTGGTTTGTTTTGTGAATTATCTAAATCTCAGTACCATTTCAACCCTCGAAAGCCGAAAAAGCTATTCCATCCGGCTGATCAACGGGGCGGGGAAAGGGAATGTTTTTCTCGAATTGTTTACGCATAACTTTTTATTGTTTTTCTCTTCCCTGTTGTTGGCTATTCCGTTGGCCATTTTATGGGTAACCAGGCAGCTTCCGGATGCAACAGTTTCCGCAGCAATATTCCTTTATGTTGGCTTGGCGGCTTTGGCCGGTACATGCCTGGCCTCCCTAATCCCATTTTTTTCGGTTTTCCGCCAGCCGGCATATATGCTGATGAAAGGCGTATCCCACAATTCCGGTGCAAATTGGTCAGGGCGAAAAGTCTTGGTGGTTGTGCAATTTGCCATCACCATCGTTTTGCTCATCTCAACCGTTGGTATCTATAAACAGATGCAATTTGTGATGAAAGAGCAACTTGGCTTTTCAGGCGGGCAGACAATATTTAGTTACACGCCCATGTCGATGACCAACCATCCGGACATCCCGCTGAAGCTGGCCACCTTCCGTAATGAAGCACTTGCCTTACCCGGTGTCAAATCATTCAGTGCCAGCTCTTCAGTGCCCGGAAGAATAATCAAACGCAGCCAGGAGAATGTCATGCCTTCCAACTCGGACGAACCTTTTGCGGCAGCTTTTGGCGAAGTCAGCATCGACGACCAGTTTCAGGATACCTATAACCTGAAGCTGTTGGCGGGTGAAAACCTTCGTCAACAATCAAACTGGATTTCCGATGAAGTTTTGCTGAATCAGTCAGCAGCCAAAGCGATGGGATATGTTCATCCGGCCGATGCCATTGGGGCAGCTTTTTCTGTTGGCGACCGCTCCTTTAAAATACGCGGTGTAGTGGCCGATTACCACCATGTTTCGCTGCATTTCCCCATCCAGCCAATTATCTATTTTCAGAACCTGGACTGGGAGCTTTCGGTGGGGTACTACTCGTTTCACATCGATGCTGCCAATACCGGAGCCATCGCGCGCGATCTGTCTAAAATCTGGAAAAAGCTCTATCCGAAGGATGAGTTTCTTTATTTCTTTTCGGATAAAGAGTTCGAATCCCAGTACCGCAGCGATTTATCTTTTAACCAAATCTTGACCTTTTCTGCGCTGATGGCCCTGCTCATTTCCTGTCTTGGCTTGCTGAGCCTCGCCATGTTTAATACCAACCTGCGGGTGAAGGAAATCGGCATTCGCAAAGTCAACGGTGCCCGCATTTCTGAAATTTTAACCATGCTCAACAAAGACTTTATCAAATGGGTAGTTATTGCCTTTGTAATTGCCACGCCCATCGCGTACTCCGCCATGAATAAATGGCTCGAAAACTTTGCCTATAAAACCAACTTAAGCTGGTGGATTTTTGCTCTGGCCGGTTTACTGGCGCTGGGAATTGCATTGTTAACGGTAAGCTGGCAGAGTTGGAGGGCAGCTGCAAGGAATCCGGTTGAAGCTTTGCGGTATGAATAAAATGTCGGGACTCCCGACAAATATGGACAAGATATGATTAAACAGATGAAAGGATTACGGTGATTATTTGGGTAAAGATCAGAAAAACATCTCGGCGCCTGCAAGACAGGACAGCGTTTGAGGGCAGAGAAACATCAGACAAATCGTGGCTCAGCCAATTTGAAACTACAAAAACAACAATAAATGATTTGGTACAATGTTAAATTAATTGTCCGCAGAATTTGTCAGGACAAAGCTCTTTCCACCATTAGCGTGGTCGGATTGGTTATCGGAATTGCCTCATTTCTGATTCTGTTTTTGTATGTTTCAAACGAAAAAAGCTTCGATAAGCATTTTGCCGATTACGAACGAATTTACCGGGTGACTTCCATTCCCGAAGGTCTGGAAGAGACTCCATGGGCGCGAAGTCTGGGAATAGTTCATCCCGCCACTGCAACAATTCCGGAAATTGAAAAATCCACTCAGTTTTCGCACTGCAAAGTGGGAACCATAAAAATGGGTGCACAAACGTTTCAGCAGAACGATATCATGTCGGTTGACGAAAGTTTTATCGAAATGTTTTCGGTACAATCAAAAATGGGAGATTTATCGGAAGTTTCGAAACCCAACACCGTGTTTGTTACCGAGGATTTTGCCGACAAATATTTTAAAAACGAAAATCCTGTTGGAAAAACAATTACTATCGAAGCTTTGCAATATGCACGAAATGTGGGGGATTACGAAATCCGCGGGATTGTAAAAAACACGCACCCGAAAACGCATTTCAACTACGAACTGCTGCTTTCACAAAAAGGAGGTTTGCAGGAAAGATATGAAGCGCAGCCCAATCAGAAAACTCAATGGATCTACAATTATATTAAATTGGATAAGACATCCTCACCAAAACAAATTGAGGACAAATTATTAAGCTTCTTCGATACCAGCAATTTGAAAGAAACCCGGGGACCAAAAGCGTATCAATTTAAGTTGGTGCCGATGGACGATATTCATTTAAAATCGGATTTTCGTTTTGAATTAAATGAGAGTTCAAGCAAAATAAATATCGGGTTATTTGTAATCATTTCGTTTGTCATTTTACTGGTTTCGCTGCTCAATTTTGTTAATCTCACGATAGCCAAACTAATAAAGCGGTCGAAAGAACTGGGGTTGAAAAAATCAATTGGCGCCACGCAAAGCCAATTAGCCGTCCAGATTTTATCCGAAGTGTTTCTGTTTTGCCTGGTTTCCATACTTCTTGCATTGGGGCTCATCGAAATCATAAAACCTTATATCAACCGGTTTTTTGAAATCGACTTTAATATTTATTATTCCGAACCTGCAGTTTACCTGAGTGTACTTTTGGTGTTGGGTTTTTGTCTGGGATTAACCGCCATTTTTGTCGGATTCTTTCTTTTGGGAAAATTGTCTGCCATCGATATTCTTTCCGAAAAAATCAATTATTCGGGAAATCATATCCTGGAATCGTTGCTCGTTTTACAAATTACCATCGTGATTATTATCATGTCGTCCACTTTTTTGGTGAACAGACAGCTCAGTTTTGTATTAAATCAACCGCTGGGTTTCGATAAAGAAAATGTGGTTGTCCTGAACCTGAAAGATTTCTCGAAAGGCCCAGCAATTTTTGCACGCGAGTTAGAAAAACAAAGTCAGGTTGTTTCGGTTGGAATGACAGCGCAACATTTTGGTTATCCGTCACAGGGCTTTCCTTTAGAAGGTTTAGGAATTGACGGAACAGCAGGTTTTGTTTTTGCCAATTACAATTACCTGAAAACCATGAATATTCAGCTTTTGGAAAACTGGATTAGTCCATCGGCAGATACGGTGCGCGGGATGGTAATCAATAATCATTTGTATAAACGGCTGCTGGAGAGACACGGAAGTATGGATGCCTTAGAAGCTTTTAGTGAATCACAGCCACTGGAATCGGACCAGACCCGTATTAATTTTCTTGGAGTGGCCAAAGACTTTCATTACAGTTCGGCACACGAGGCAGTTGGCGACTTTGCATTTTGGCTAGATGAATCGAGAAGCAGTGCACGATTTATTCATGTTCGTTTAAATCCCGGAAATCTTCGTGCAGGAATTGACAAAATCAGGGAAGCCTGGAACACTCACTACCCGGGGCAGGAATTCGATTTTTTCTTTATTGACGAAACCATTGCATCTCAGTACAAGGCGGAAACCATTTTGAGCGGGATACTTCTTGCCTTTTCACTTATCGGGATTTTAATCAGCATGCTTGGAATCAGTGCACTTGCCTTATTTATTTCGCAACAACGGACCAAAGAAATCGGCATCCGAAAAGTGAACGGTGCAAAGGTTTCTGAAATCCTGTCCATGCTGAATAAAGACTTTGTGAAATGGGTATTCATTGCTTTTGTAATAGCCACGCCCATTGCTTACTATGCCATGAATAAATGGCTCGAAAACTTTGCCTACAAAACCAGTTTAAGCTGGTGGATCTTTGCTTTGGCCGGTTTACTGGCGCTGGGAATTGCGTTGCTGACAGTAAGCTGGCAAAGCTGGAAAGCGGCCACGAGGAACCCAGTGGAGGCGCTGCGGTATGAGTAGTCAGGGTTTCACTTGGAGTGAATCCCTGACTACTCAACAGAACCATAGTATTTGAGGAACGAAAATACAGAGAAAAAAATCAGGGTAAAGGCATATGAGATAGCTGATATAATGCAATGAATCGAATCGTCAACTTAAAGCGAGGTAATTTTATGGAAGAAAAAATGGAATTTGTTGATAGACACCAATTTAGAGATTGGTTGGTAGAAAATCATAATGAAAGTAATGGTGTTTGGATAACCTTTGATAAAACAGGAAAGATGGCGTTATTAAAACCAAATGAAGCACTTGAAGAAGCGTTGTGTTTTGGTTGGATTGATGGACAAATAAAAAGCATTAATGAACAAATGTATCAGAAGAAATTTACTCCAAGAAGAAAAGGCAGCAAATGGTCTGAAAAGAATAAAGAGTTAAGTAAAAAATTAATAGCAAATGGTAATATGACAGAATTTGGGTTGAATGCTATTGAACAAGCCAAAAGAGATAAAGGGTGGGGTGCAAAAAAAGGAGAGCCCATTTCAGATGAACAAGTTAAGGATTTCACTAAATTATTAGAAGGTTTTGAACCTGCGCTAACTAATTTTCTGAAAATGTCTCCATCAGTTAGAAAGACCTATACTGCTCTGTACTTAGATGCCAAAAAGGAAGAAACCAAAATAAAAAGACTGAGTAAAATTATTGAACGTTTAAATGAAAATAAAAGACCAATGTAAGTAGATAATCAGTGGAATACCTATCATATTATGGACTTATATGTAGTGAATGTCCGGTTTATTTTGCAACGAAGGATGATGATGAGTATATGAAAGAACAATCAGCAAGAGAATACGCTTTTGAAGGTGTGATTATGCAATAATATCATGAGAAAATTAAGTAAATTAAAATGGCTGATCTTAGCAATCGTCTGGTGTGGATTTACTGACCAGGAAAAAGAGATCAAAGCCACTTATCTGGCAAATTGTGGGTTTTTATACGAAAATGACAAATCGAAGATACTCATTGATCCTTTTGGTACTGAATATGGTAAGTTCTTTTATTTGCCTTCGGAGAAAACAAAATGGAATATTATTAAAGGGAATGCTCCATTCAACAAGATTGATTTGCTCCTGATTACCCATATCCACGGGGACCATTTTAACGCAAAACTGACCGAAAGCTTCCTTCTGAATCATAGCAAAGCAAAAATGATTTGTCCCTCACAAGTATATAAACAGATGAAAGATTCTTGTAGCAGTTTTGCCAAAATAGAGCCGCAGATTATTAGTCCTGACTTGTCCATGAACGAATCGAAAAGGATAATAATAAACGACTTTTCAGTTACGACGATACGAATGCAACATGGGACTGATCGCAGCCTTGAAGGGTTAAGTAATTCGGATTATACCGAATATGAAAAAACAGAGAATTTTGGATACGTTGTCCATTTTGACAAGAAGAATGTTTTCCATCAGGGGGATGGCTGTCTCAGAATAAATGATAAAGCATTAAAAAATATTGATTGTCCCATCGATATTGCACATCTAAGCTATTTTGACTGGGATTCGATTTCAATGGAGATCGTGAAAAGGGATTTACAGGCTGATAATGTGATTTTTATGCACGGGACAAAACCTGCCAAAGAATTGGATTCGGAACAATTCCAGGGAGTAAAACCTCAGATTATTTTTTTCAAACAGGAATTGGAAAGTAGAATATTCGATTAATTCTTCGCAGTTATTCTGACTCTAGATATGCATAAACTTACGTTGAATCAAGTCTAAAAGGACAAACAAAAAATCGCAGAAAGAAAATGGTGACATATTTATTTAAATCAACATTTCGCCGCGTATTTCGAAAAGGCGAACACGCTGCCACACGGATTATATCGCTTACTGCCGGACTGGCATTCGGTATTTTGCTATTATCGGAAGTACTGTATTATTATAGTTTCGATAGTTTTTATCCCGATGCAAACCGCATCTATGTGGTACACGAGAATTTTAAAGCGGACAAATCGTCGGATAAGATGGAAAGCTACCGGGGGGTCAGCGGCGCTATCGCTCCCGGCTTAAAAGCTGAGGTTCCGGGCATTGAAGCAGCAACAAGGCTCAACAGCATTGGCTCGTCTGTTTTTTATACTGACGACAAAAAGAGTTACGAAGCGCATTTTGCGCTGGCCGATGAATACCTGTTCGACGTGCTTCCGGTACCAATTATCAGCGGGAATCCAAGAGCGATTCTTAAAAGCCCGATGACCTGTATGATTTCCACGAAAGTGGCTAAAGAAATTGGAGGCGATGTTACCGGAAAGGTAATCGAGCTAAAACGATATGCTGGCAAAAAACTAACGATTGCCGGGGTTTTTGAAGAACTGCCTGAAAATACCAACTATGAATACGATATCCTTATTTCGATGGTTTCTACCAGTCAGTTTTTCGCATGGGACGGCTCTACAAATTGGATGGGAAACGACCGCTATTATGCCGCCGTAAAACTGGCTCCCGGAGTAAACCCCGAGAGCCTGGAGCCTGCTGTACGCCAAATGCAGGTAAAACACCAGGATATCGAAAAGTTGGAACAGCAACAGGGAGGGACAGTTCTGAAATATTCCTTTAAACCCATAAGGAAAATGTATTCCGATGGGGTAAGAGATATGATACTTATACTTACGACCATTGCTTTTGCAGTTCTGTTTGTATCGTTTATGAACTATATCCTGTTAACGCTGAGCGCCCTGATAAAACGAGCCAAAAGTTCGGCTATTCATAAAACCTGCGGTGCCGAAGCCCGGAATCTCCGCCAATTAATTTTTTTGGAAACCTTTGTTTTGTTTCTTATTTCACTGGTTGGCGCATTTCTTCTCATCTGGCTTATTAAACCTCTTGCCGAAGCACAAGTAGGGCATAAACTTGTTTCAGTAATAAACCCGCAGGTTATTTGGCCACTGCTTTTCCTTGTGGTGTCGTTGGTGGTATTAACCAGTTACCTTCCTGGCAGGTTTTTTTCACGCATACCAGTGGCAACAGCTTTTCGCAATTATCAGCAAAAAAAGAATCGGTGGAAATTGGTGTTACTTTCATTCCAGTTTGCCGGCGCCTCATTTATCCTGACCATGCTGGTGGTTGTTAGCATGCAATACAGCAGCCTCGTAACTGCCGACCACGGTTACCGGACCGAAGGAGTTTATTTTGGAGCAACCGGCGGAATGGAGGGCAGGAAAATCGCAACATTACTAAATGAGTTACGATCTGTTCCCGGAATAGAGAAAGTAGGTTTAGGGTACCGTTTACCCATAGAGGGAGCCTCGGGTAACAATATTTTTTCGTCCGGCAGGGAAAAGGAACTGTTTAACGTTGCCGATTTCTATTTTATAGACGAAAATTATTTGTCGATACTCGACATTCCTGTTATTGAAGGAGAAAGCTTTTCGCGACAGCATTCCGTGGTCAATGACCTTCTCATCAGTAAAAAAGGAGCTGAGAAACTGAAAGTGTTTAACGGGTGGGAAAACGTGGTGGGTCACGAGGTTGATATTAGCGAACACGGAGTATCGACTATCCGCGGTGTTTTCTCTGATTTTATTGTGAATAACATGACCGAACCCGATCTTCGTCCATCGGTTTTTTACTATTACCCGGCTGAAAAGTTTGAGCAGGTAAGGGCCGAACATTCATCGTTTCTGTTTTATGTACTGATAAAAACCAGCAAACCGGCAGAAGCCGGTATGTTGAAAAAACTTAGCGATGTGTTCAATCAGTTTTTACCCTATCAGGATGCTGTGGTAAAAAGCCTGGAGATGGAACAAAAAGCAAGTTACCAATCAGCGCAAGGGTTTCGCAATACGATGATGTCCGGGAGTGTCATCATCCTGTTAATCACTGTCATCGGCTTGTTGGGCTACACCTCGAACGAAGCAGCCCGGCGCCGTAAGGAGTTGGCAATTCGTCGAATAAGCGGCGCCAACCTACCTGACATACTTCGGATTTTTATCCTTGATCTCGGATACGTAGCTCTGCCTGCAGTGCTTTTAGGATTAACAGGAGCCTGGCTGACGATCAGCAGATGGATGCAGCATTTCGCCACCAAAGTTCCGTTACATTGGGCAATTTTCATTGGGAGCAGCCTGTTCGTGTTGTTGCTTGTAGCGTTCATTGCTGCTGTAAATTACACACGGACTGCAAACCGCAACCCGGTGGAGGCGCTGCGGTATGAATAAAATATCTGAACTCCTGACCCGTCGGGAGTTCAGATATTTAGCTTATAACTTAAAATAAAACAAGATGATTCGATTAACACACATTGACAGGTATTACGATTCCAAGTTTCAACGAACATTCGTATTAAAAGACATTAACTTCGAGGTAAATGAAGGTGAGTTTGTCAGCATTATGGGCCCCAGCGGCTCAGGAAAATCAACCTTGCTGAATATTATTGGATTGCTCGATTCGCCTTCGGAAGGGCGGTATGAGCTGTACAACAATTCGGTGCTTGACCTGAAAGAAAAAGCAAAGGTGGAATATCACCGCAACTTCATGGGCTTTATTTTCCAGGCTTACCACCTGATTGAAGAAATGACCGTGTATGAAAACATTGAAACCCCGCTGATCTACAAAGGAGTGAAAAGCCGCGACCGACAGGCCATGGTGGCTGACTTGCTCGACCGCTTCAATATGGTAGCCAAAAAAGACCTGTTTCCACAACAACTGTCGGGCGGGCAACAACAGCTTGTGGGTATCGCACGCGCCATTGTTGGCAAGCCAAAGCTCTTGCTGGCCGACGAACCGACCGGCAACCTGCATTCAACCCAGGGCGAAATGATTATGGATGTGCTAAAGAACCTGAACAGGGAAGGCATGACCATCATTCAGGTCACCCACAACGAAAGGTTTGCCAATTACGGAAGGCGGATTATCCGGTTGGAAGACGGATTAATTCGTCACGATGAAAAACAAATGGAAGCACGTGTCTAAAAACGTTTTGACCAGGATTTGCATGATTAACCGGAAACGTTAATTCTGAAAATTGGACGAATCAAAGCCGATCAGTGGATGGCTTAGATGACAAATCTTTTGACAATAACTGTTAAGAAATTAGACACTTTGCGATTAGGTTTTTGATATTTTATTTGATTAGTAGTATGTTAGGGATGTGGTATGGTTTCTGAATGTCTTCGGAAGTAAAAAAGACTTAACGATGTTTAAATATAATTTCCTCCTTGTCTATCGCAATTTCAAGCGAAATAAAAGTTCGTTTTTTATCAACCTGATTGGACTGTCGTCGGGCTTAGCCTGTGCATTGCTAATCTATCTTTGGGTGAACGATGAGTTAAAGGTGGACAAGTTTCATGAAAATGATGAAGCCCTGTATCAGGTGCTTACAACACACCCTAATGAAAATGGCATTGATACCTGGAGAGCTGGGCCCATTCCGCTGGCACCTGCGCTGGCTGAAGAAATGCCCGAAGTGGAATATGCGGCAAATTCTTCACCCGTTCAGCAGGATTTTATACTTTCCAATGGCGAACAGAATTTTGATGCATCGGGGATATTTGCCGATAAGAACTTCTTCAAAGTTTTTTCCTACGAATTTCTTCAGGGGAATCCGGGCACCGTTCTGGAGGGGAAAAACTCGGCGGTTATATCTGAAAAAATGGCCTTGATGTTATTTAATACAACCGATAATATTCCGGGAAGAACAATTAGCTGGCAAAATCGGGATAAAAAAAGGGATGTTGTTATTACAGGTGTTTTAAAAGATATTCCCGCAAAATCATCAGAACAATTTGATTTTGCAGTCTCTTTCGAAGTATTTAAAGAATTGGTTGGCTCATACGCCACGTGGGGAAACAATCAGGCACAGATTTACCTCCAATTAAAACAAGGCACAAATGTTTCTGCATTAGGCGAAAAGATAACCGATTTTATTAAAACCAAAGATAAAAACTCGAACGTAACACTTTTACTCCAAAAATATTCTGACGGTTATTTGTACAACCGCTTCGAAGGTGGGAAACAGGCTGGCGGAAGAATTGAATACATAAGGCTGTTTTCGATGATTGCCCTATTCATTTTAGTGATAGCCTGCATAAACTTTATGAATATGTCAACGTCAAAAGCATTCCGGAAAATTAAAGAAGTTGGCATAAAAAAGACAATCGGCGCCAGAAGGGAGTCATTGGTTTTTCAGTATTTGGGTGAATCATTATTCATAACCTTTTTTGCATTTCTATTAGCCTCGGTATTTGTTATTTTCTTTCTGCCCCAGTTCAGCGAAATTACCGGGAAACAGCTTTCTTTTAACCTCGATCTAAGACTAGTATTCGTGAGTATTGCAATCCTGGGTTTAACCGGATTATTTGCTGGCGTCTATCCGGCGTTGTACTTGTCAGGTTTTCGTCCGGCGGTTGTATTGAAAGGAAAATTGGACAGCCCTTCCATCGAGTTATTTATCAGGAAGGGGCTTGTTGTTTTTCAGTTTGTTTTATCGGTGCTGCTTATTGTATCTGTATTCGTGGTTTATAAACAGGTTGAATTGATACAAACCCGAAACCCCGGGTTCAATCACGATCATATTGTTCAGTTTAATTTGAAAGGAAAGCTTTCAGAAAATCCACAGTCATTTCTATCAGAAATAAGAAAGATTTCCGGAGTTAAACATGCTGCCATTATGTGGGGAAGCATCGTCGGTGAAACTGGTATGACACAAGGCTCCTTCGACTGGGAAGGTAAAGACCCGAATGCGGTTGTTGCTTTTTCGCATTTGGGAGTAGGCGACGATATGCTTGAATTACTGGGGCTTGAAATGAAATCAGGAAGGACTTTTTCATCGGATTATGGAAATGAGAGCGATAAAATTATTATCAATGAAGCCGGTATCGATGTAATGGGGCTGGAAAACCCGGTGGGCAAAACGTTTAATCTGTGGGGAACAGATTACGAAATCATTGGAATTGCCAAAAACTTTAATTTCCGGTCGTTCCATGAGAACATAAAACCATTCTTTTTCAGGCACAGGCCGGAAGATGCAGAAAAAATCCTGGTGAAAATTGGTGCGGGAAAGGAAAAAGAGACCATTGAAACAATAGAGAAACGGTATAAATCATTTAATCCCGGCTATGTTTTTAACTACTCTTTTTTAAGGGATGAATACCAGAAACAGTAT
>SWCA01000082.1_pt1 | contig 36227 bp, 31 predicted proteins | sample 4692961 | NCBI WGS metagenome assembly SWCA01 (sample SAMN10267275, study PRJNA491770) | bioreactor metagenome | isolation source: DHS bioreactor inoculated with | place: Japan: off Shimokita Peninsula
TACTCGTTTTTTATATTTTTAGTGCTTGACATCTTTACCGGTTGCTTAAGCTTAATGTCAAATGCAAGTCTTTTTCTTTCTCCAGGATGATTTTCATCTAGTAATATAAATCCTCTAAGTTTATATCCCAGATTGGTAAATAATCTTTGAGCATATTTATTGTCTTCATGTGTATCTATCCTAATATAATCTAGTCCTTGACTTAATGTATATTCATGGGCAAATTTCATCATATTTATAGATATATTTTTTCCCAAACAATCTTTTTTTACTGCTAATCGATGTATCGTCATATAAGGTCGATCATATCCCCATGAACCACCAAAAATTTGATTATATGTATGTTCAATACCTTTTTTTATTGCAATCATTCCAACAATATAATTGTCTACCTCATCAATAAAAAACTCACCTAACTCTATATCTTCTAAAATCGTTGATTTTTCAGGTTTGTGGTATTGCCACTGATCAATATGTCTTTCTTTTAACAACTCAGATGTCTCAAGTCTTAATTGCCAAATTTGGTCAATATCATCAACTCTAGCAAGCCTGATCATCTTTGTCCACCAACACTACACTTAAAAGAAGCGCATCAGATTTAGGCATCTTTATAGGTAGTGCATACATGAAATATGTTTGTTCACTCACTTCTTTTAATCTTAATCCTTCAATGATATAGATATCTTTTTGAAATAAAATTTTGTGGGTTGGATGTCCAGTTTGATCGCGTTCGATACCAAGCGCATCTATGCCTACCCCATTAACTTTTTTTTGCGCTAAATAACTTGCTGCACTTTCTTTAAGATATATGAAGTTAAAATTGAACTCATTTTCAAAGCTATTTTGTGTTTTAAACAGAATAAAATCATTTTCATCAATTTCATAGTTAATAAGATCTGCTTCTGATATCCCATCTTTAACATGTGTCATATCAAAAACTTTGACAGGTCTTATCAACCGATTTAAATCTAATGTATCAGAGGTTTTCCCATCTTTAATCATATGCAGTGGAAAATCCATATGTGTTCCGGTATGAAGATTAAGTTCTACTTGTGTTTCATGACTGCTTCCAGTACTGAAGTCAGATGCAATACTAAATACAGGTTTTTTTTCCGGTTTATTTTTATAGACTTGCATATCTTCTTTTACATGCATGCTTACATCGTAGTATTTCATGACATATCAACATCCATTTTCTCTTTGATTAATGCTCTTAATGCATCAAATGATTTGTATGTTATAGGTTTATCTTGATGTTTTTTAATATGGTCAATGAGTTTCCAAGATAGTTCGATTTCATCCCATCTAGTAAATAAGGATTTATGATGTCCAGTCGCATCTAGTAATAACTTCTCATAAGCTTCACTCATATTTCCAAATGCTTGACATGCTGCACAATACTCTAATTCAACTTCTTGAACATCATCAGAGAGTCCTGGAACTTTTGAGTTAAACCTTAAACCCACACCATCTTCAGGAGCGATTTTGATAAAGAGTTTGTTTGTAGAAAGTGGAAGATTCCATTTTCTTTGTTCTGAAGTTTCTTCAAACTCAATAATAATCACAGACTCTTTTTTATCTAACTTTTTACCAGTCATTAAATAAAATGGCACTCCTTTAAATCTAGGTGTATTAACAAATGCTTTTAGAAAAACAAAAGTTTCGGTTTCTGAATCTTTCTCAACTTTTTCTTCATCTAAATAGCCTTCATACTGACCGAAAATTAAAGATTTTTCGTCAAATGTTATATGATCTAAAACCTTTACTTTTTCATTTTTAACATCTTCACTAAAATAAGATAAGGGCACTTCCATCGCAACCAAACTGACCATTTGTAACAAATGGGATTGCACCATATCTTTTAGTGCACCAGATTGATCATAATATCCGCCTCGATTTAAAATACCTTCTGTCTCTTTAACTATAATCTTTACATTTTTTATAGTTCTGTTATACCAAACCTCTTCAAAAATACGGTTTGCAAATCTAACCATTAAAATATTTTGAATCATTTCTTTTCCTAAGTAATGATCAATTCTAAAAATTTGCTTTTCATCAAAAAACTCCCAGAGTTCTTGATTGATTTTTTTAGCACTTGTTAAGTCGTGTCCAAAAGGTTTTTCAAAGATAATCGATTGATTCAAGTTGTCTTTTTTGACTAATCCTGAATGATTAATATTTTTAGCTACATCATAAAATAATTCCGGACCGACAGCCAAATAATACAGTTCTTTTGTGTCTTGGTTTCTATGCTCATCAAGCATTTCTTTAAGTGTATGATAGTCCTTGTTTTCAGTGATTTGCATTTGATGATAAACGACAATATCTTCTAAAATTTTTAAATCTAATTTTTTACTTGCTGCATCATCCATATGCTTTAAATAAGCTTGATCATGATCAAATGGTTTTCTTCCTAAACAGACGACAAGTGTTTCTTTAGGTATTTTATTTTCTTTATATAATTTTGATATAGCTGGAAGCAACTTTCTAGAAGTTAAATCTCCTGTTGATCCAAATATTGTAAAAATCAATTTTTTCATTTCTTCTTGTAGACGGCGTGACCACCGAACTCCTTTCTCATTGCTGCGATAACTTTTTCCTGAAAACGTAAATCGTCTCTTGATTTATATCTTGTAAATAATGATTGGGTAATAATTGGTAGAGAGACTTTAAGTTTTAAGGCTTCTTCAATCATCCACATGCCTTCACCAGAATCATCAACTCTTCCTTCTATTTCACTTAGATCAAGATCTTCTTCAAATGCACCTTTTGCATGCTTAAGTAAATTGGATTCAATGATGGATCCATGATTCCACATATCAGTGATTTGTTTATAATCAAATTCAAATGGTGATTGCTCAAGTAAATCCAGTCCTTCTGCAATGGCTTGCATCATTCCATATTCAATCCCATTATGAACCATTTTAACATAATGACCTGCTCCTGGTTTACCTACATGCGCATATCCACCTTCAGTAGATACATCTTTAAGAACTTGAGATACATAATTTATAGGTTCTTTTTCTCCACCAGCCATGAGACACATACCATGTCTCGCTCCAAAAGTACCTCCAGATGTTCCTAAATCAATAAAATCAATTTGCTTTGATTTTAAATAATGGAATCTTCTGATTGAATAATTAAAATTAGAATTACCAGCATCAATTAAAATATCATGAGGTTTCAAAAAAGGTAATAAATCTTCAATGACTTTATCAACTATTTGATTTGGTATGAGCATCCATAAGACAACGCGTTCCTCTCTATTTTTAAATAAAACATCTAGCGAAGTCGTTGTCATGAAATCTTTGGCTAATTGATCTACAATTTCTTTATTCGTATCATAACCCATCACTTCATAGCCATGTTCTTTAAGATTATATACCAAGTTAGACCCCATTTTACCTAATCCTATACATCTGATTTTCATATATTTCATCCTTTCTAAGCTTCATCCCATATATGCCATAAATAATGGGAAACGATTGAACGATATGGTTTCCATTTCTGGCTATATGTTTCTATTTCTTCAAAAGTCATTTCTGGTCGATTTAACAATTTTTTAAGTGCGTTTCTAAGCCCTAAATCTAATGTGGAAAAAACATCCATCCGACCCATCGAAAACATAAGAAACATTTGTGCTGTCCATACACCAATACCTTTAACTAATACAAGTTCATCAATAATTTCTTGGTCAGACATTTTTTCAAACTGATCAAAATTAAGTGTTCCATTTAGAACATGTTCTGCTAAAGATTTCAAGTACTTTATCTTTTGTCTTGAAAGACCAATATTTCTAAGTTTTTCGTCTTCCATGACAAGCATATGTTCAGGTTTATTGTCATGATTCATTAACTCTTTAAACCTATTTGATATGGCTTGTGCAGCTTTAGTTGATAACTGTTGAGCAATAATAGTTTCAACCAACGATTGATAATAATCCTTAGACACATGAACGATTATTTCCCTTTTCTTTTCAAATAGAGGTGCCAAATTTGGATCCTTTATCATTAAAGATTTAATTTCTTCACTTTCATTGTCTAACACAATTTTTGATCGCATGCTTATACCTCTTTATTTTGATATTCATATTATATCATGTTAAGAACTCATACACCACGATTTCAAAAAGGAAAATAAATGTTAAAATAAGACTATAGAATTATGAAAGAGGTTTTAATCATGAAATTTGCAAACCCTAAAAGTGCCTTCATCAAACCTAAATTAGGTGTGATTGCGACCAGCGAACCAAATGCTGCTCAAGCAGGTTTAGACATATTAAAAAAAGGTGGTAATGCCATTGATGCAGCTATTGCTACCGCTGCAGCACTCACTGTAACAGAGCCCACAAGTAATGGAATTGGTGGCGATAATTTTGCGATTGTTTGGCATGAAGGAAAACTCATCGGTATGAACTCATCTGGTCACTCTCCTGAACTTTTAAGTCTTGAAAATCTATATAAAAAAGGATTAAAAGAAATACCAACTTTTGGATTTGTACCAGTGACTGTTCCTGGTGTTGTTAAGGGTTGGGCTGAACTTTCAAAGAAGTATGGAAAGCTTGATTTTAAAGAAGTTCTAGCACCGGCAATTAAACTTGCGAAAGATGGATTTAAGATTGCACCTACAGTTCAATACTATTGGGATAGAGCATATAAAATCTATGAGAAAAAATTGAAAGATCCAATGTTTCAATATTGGTTTGACACATTTAAAAATGTGCCTAAACTAGGAGATACTGTATATTTAAAAGATCATGCAAAAACTCTTGAAGATATTGCGAATACCTATGGTGATACATTTTATAAAGGCGATATCGCCGATCAAATCGATGCTTTTTCAAAAAAATATCAAGGTTTTATAAGAAAAACTGATTTAGAAAAACACGAAGTAGAATGGGTAAAGCCTATTTCATCTAAATACAGAGGGTATGATATCCTTGAACTTCCACCTAACACTCAAGGCATTATCGGCTTAATGGGATTAAACATACTTGAAAATGATAATGTAAATCAAAAATCACCCTTAGATATTTATCATACACAAATCGAATCAACAAAACTTGCATTTAGCGATGGACTTAAATATATCGCAGATCCAAAAAGCATGAATGTGACCATTGAAGAGCTATTGTCTAAATCCTATGCTAAAAAGCGTTATGAATTGATCAAGGACAATGCTATAAATCACACTTTTGGTCATCCAAAACAAGCAGGTACTGTATATTTAGCAACTTCGGATTCAGCCGGTAATATGGTATCATTTATTCAAAGTAATTATATGGGCTTTGGTTCAGGATTGGTTGTTCCAAATACAGGGATAACACTACAAAATCGCGGACACAATTTTTCAGTCGATCCAAATTCTGCTAATGTTTTAGCTCCAAATAAAAAACCTTATCACACTATTATTCCTGGATTTATTATGAAAGATGATAAACCTATTGGACCATTTGGCGTCATGGGTGGGTTCATGCAGCCACAAGGTCATCTGCAAGTCATTTCAAGCATGATCGATTTAAATTTGAACCCTCAAGAAGCTCTTGATAGACCTAGATATCAATGGGTTAAAGATCAAACGATTTATGTTGAGCCATCTCTTGATAAAAACATTGTTGAGGGATTGTCAAAAAAAGGACATACGATTGAAATTAAAGAGGACTTAGGCTTATTTGGAAGAGGACAAATCATTTTAAACTTAAATGAACGCATATATGTTGGTACAGAAAAAAGATGTGATGGTACAATTGCATATATCTAAAAAAATAACACTCGGGATTTTCCGAGTGTTTTATTATCATAAGAATGTAACGATCAAAACGGTAAATAGAATAAGCATATCAACAATAACGATAATCATTTTTCTATTTATTTTAAACATTTAAAGAGATATACTCGCTTTCGCCATTTGTATCTTCTTCATCATCATCTTCCTCATCCTCATCTTCCGTTTCATCGTCCTCTGTATCTTCTTCGTCTTCATCTTCTTCATCCTCTTCTTCGTCATCTTCTTCATCATCTTCATCATTTTCACGTCGAACTTCATACTCGTACTCATCTTCATCATCGTCCTCATCTACAATGAGTCTATATGAAGATGTTTGTGTGATTTCATCAAAAATGACATAAACTTCAATCTCTCCACTACGCTCGATACCATCTATAAATGATTCGAACTCTATGGCAAGTAAAGAGTTACCGTCAACTACTTCATACTCAAAAGTGTAGGTGCCATAATTATTACCATCTACAAATTCTAAAGTGATTTCTTTTTCGTTATTATCAGTCTCTATCTCAATAACTGATTCTTCTACAACTTTACCGTTGACGACAACTTTGAAAGAAAACTTAGTTTCATCTTTTTCTTCTTTATATGATGTACTTACATAATTCTGTTCATCAATAGATGATTTAAAACTATATTTTTCTTCATTTTCTTCAAACTCTTTAGATCCAAAGACATCATATGTTTTACTTCCATAGATTAATATACCTTCGATGTCATATGATGACTCATCACCATCTATTTCTTCGTTGATCATATTGTAGTGCATAACATAAGTAATGACTGAACGCGTTAAATCACTCGTCTTAAACTCTGTTTTATATGCATATTCAGCTAACTCTGATTCACTTTCAACAATCATAAATCCATTATCATCATTTAAAAATCTTTCTGCTAGTTCTAAATATGGTAGCACGTGATCAATCACTGGATTTGTGGGTATAGTGTTTAATCTTTGAACAGATACACTCGTCAATAAGTTTTGCGTTTCTGTGTGTGATAAAATTGCAGCTGTTGACATCGCACTAAAAGATACTACTTGGTTATCTCCAGAAAATGTATATGGCTGTGTTGGATTTGTTGGTTGATTTGGCTGCAATAAGAAAGAAAATATTACTACAAAAACGACCATAAATGATGCTAATGCAAACCCAAATTTTCTTTGGATACTAAACCCATGAGCTTTCACAGGTTTTTCAGATGGTTTTAAATTGAACTTAGATAAATCAAGTTGTTCAGGGACATGACGTTCAATTTCTTGTTTTAAAACTTTTTTAATTTCATTTTTACGCATAATTATCCCCTCACTTTCTTCATTTTATCCAGGGCTTGTTGATAAAGCCAGGTCACTGTACCAGTTGGCTTATCAACTATTTTTGCGATATCTTTATGTTTCATATCTTCAACAATTCTTAATAATACAATCTCTTTTTCTTCATCAGTTAAAACACTTAACAAGCGATTAAACTGATCTTTTTGATCTGGCGTTTCTTCATGAGATGTCAAAACTTCATCATAATCAACTTCATCATAATGAACTAACTTTTGCTCTCTTCTATAGGTATCTAAAGCAAGATTTTTTGATATCATCAGAAGCCAGTTATAAAAGTTTGTTTTTGCCTGATACTGGTCAATCTTATCTAGCATTTTTAAATATGCGTCTTGCATGATATCTTGAGTCATACTGTGATCTTTTAAAATATTATAAATGACAATGTAAACACCTTTTTTTGTGAGGTTGTAAACATACTCAAAAGCTTGTTCATCTCGTTTTTTTAATTGTTCAATGATTTTCTGTTTTATGACCATGTTTTTCGCCCTTTGCAATTAAATTAAGGAAGGATGAGACCTTCCTTAACATAATTCTATCACAAGTTGTTTACATATGTTGTAAATACGTTTTAACGATTATACTTCAGTTTCTTCTTCGTCTTCTACTTCATCTTCGCTGTCGTCTTCATCGTCATCATCTTCTTCTTCATCTTCATCATCATCATCGTCGTCATCGTCACGATCTTTTTCATACTCATAATCAGCTTCACCATCTTTATCATCATCTAATACGATAAAATATGAGGTTTCGCCAGTAACTTCATCAACAACTACATAAGCTTTAATTTCGCCTTCTTCTTCAACGCCATCTATTTGAGTTTCATACTCAACTTTAATGACATTATCGCCATCTTCATTTTCGTACTTAAACTCATAATAGTATTCGTTACCATTCATGAACTGTTCTAATTCAACTTTGATTTCGTTATCTTCTATTTCAATTTTGATTTCTGATTCACTAAATACTTCACCGTCACGAACTTCTTCTATAGAGAATTTGGTTTCATCTTCTTCAACTTTATATTCTGATCGAACATAATTAAGTTCATCGATATAAGAAATAAATTCTAGTTTTTCTTCGTCAGCTTCTATTTCCTTTTCACCTTTGACAGTAAACGTTTGACTACCATAAACTAATATACCATTGATAATGTACTCTTGTTCGTCATCTGGTTCATCAGCTTCATCTTCTTCTTCAACTTCATCAGTTTCATCTGTTTCATCCTCTAAATCACTTTCTAAAACTTGATTATAATATAATGTGTATGTTTGCGCTTCTCCTAGTAAATCTGATGTTTGAAACACAATCATAAACTCATAATCTACATTATCAGAAGTTTGAACTGTAGCGTTAAATCCTTGATCACCTGACATAAATTTTTCAATAAGTTCTAAATAAGGTTCTACAACTTCTACTGGTTCTACAACTTCTTCTACTGTATCAAGTGTTTGTGATCCACTTAAAAGTGAAAATCCTGATTCTTTTTCAACTAGTGTATCACCAGTTTGACTTTGCAATAATGAAGAGGTTGCTAAAGCTTGATATGAGAACACATCTTCATCACTACTTAAACTTAAACTGAGTGTACTGCCTTGTGTACATGCTCCTAAAAATAATAATCCAAATATAAATAATGTAATACCTAACATTTTTTTCATGGTATCTACCTTCCTTTCACTATATAAACGAACAAGTCTTTGTTTTTGTTGGTAAAAAATTGAATTTTTTTCATTTTTTATTTTTTTTACCTTAACAAAGCGGTTTATTTTTTTTAGATTTTGATAAGAGCAGATAAAATGTTATCATAGAATTAGAAAATGTGGAGGTTACCCTATGTATAAATTAATAAAACCCACGATTGGATACAAAGAAAAATACCTTGATTATCTAAAAGACTGGGGTGATGAGTCTATGACTCCACTGACATCAGATCTTAAGGATATGTCATATGAAGAACTCTTAAAATATTTTTATGATGCTGAGCATGATATTAATTTACCTAGAGGATATGTACCTGATTCAAACTATTTCTTTGTTGATGAAAAAGATAATATTATTGGATTTGTAAACATAAGACATTATCTAAATGACATACTCCTAAAAATTAGAGGACATATCGCCTATGGTATTCGTCCATCAATGAGAGGTAAAGGTTTATCTAAAAAAATGTTAGGTCTTGCTCTAAAAAAAGCGAAAGAAAAAGGTATCACTCGAGTGCTAATGGTTTGTGACAAGTCAAATGTAGCCTCAGCAAAAACTATTATCGCTAATGGAGGAATCCTCGAAAATGAAGTGTATGATGTTACTGACCATGAGATCATCCAGAGATATTGGATAGATTTATCATATTAAATCCTATACAAAAAGAAAACACGCAAAATGGGTTGCGTGTTTTTCTTATATCCGGAGAAAGTTGGATGTATCAATACATTGACAAGATGTTTGATAATTTAATTTTATCAAAGTGTTTTTTTATTGTCACATGATTTGCTCTTGTTTTTTTTGCTTTTGTTGATATCTTTTTTCTAAGGCATAAACAACACCCAATAATAATACACCAATTATAAACGTCATAGCTGACGAATCAAATAGTAACAGGGCACTTCTTTCATATAAGAATCCACCCAATAACGGCCCTAAAACCATACCAATGGATAAGAATGATTGTCTAACACCCATGACCCTACCATATTTGCCTTCTTGTGCATGTAAAGAAATATAGTTTTGTTCTAAAGGTAGATAAACGGCTTTAGCCACCACATAGATCATATATATCGTGTATGCTGCTAATAAAAAATTAGAAGCTCTAAACACGTAAAATACAATAGCTGCACTTAATAGTTGAATCACAGCAATTGCAACAAGTTGCTTTTTTAATCTTGAGAAAAATGGAACAATAAAAACACTGGTTACAACCGATACAACCCCAGTTGCAAACACAAATGTTCCTAAATCTTGTGGAGAATATCCTAGTTCATCAAAATAAACATCGATGTATTTACTAAGATTTGTTGCACCTATTGTCATAAATGTAAGTGAGATTAGAAAGAATAACAAACTAAGTCTAATATGAGCAACCTCTTTTAAGTTTGTAAATATATTTCCTTTTTTAGGTGTCTGGGCATCGAATTTAGAATCCACAAACGTAAAATATAAAAAGATTGCATATATCGAATTAAAGATAGCTTGTATTAAAAAGATTTTGCTATAGTTATCAATATTTAGAAAATCAACAATGGTATCATTTGTACTCATAAACCCACCTAAATAATATCCCATAGATGCACCTAAAGTTAATGCTGCAGCTGCATATGCTAAATGTTTTGCTCTTTGCTCTTTATTAGATAGTTCAATGATGTGACTTGTTAAGAGTGTAATTGCTGCTACAGCTCCTATACCACTTAAAAATCTAAAGAAAATCATGCCATATTGATTACCAACATATCCAAAAAATAATTGACCAATACTATATAATATAATTCCTATGAGAATATATTTCTTTTTCTTACCTGCATCACCTAATGTCCCCCAAATAGGTCCGCCAATCATTAGACCAAAGCTCATGGACGCAAAAAATACACCAAACATATAATCTGGTATATCTAAAGATCTTACAAATGCGGGAGTGACTGGATGACCAATGTTATGTGCAATTCCTTGTATTAAAAAATATGAAATTGTTATGATAAGTGATTTTTTCATTGGTGCCTCCTATTGCTAAACATATTATAACATTACATACCTCTTTTTGATTTTTATTCGCAAAAAAAATGAGCTCAAAATCGATTAAAGATGCTGGCTCATATATGCTTGATATGCTTGATGTACTTTTTTTGCTAATTGTTCTATATGCTCTGATTCATTATATAGAATTAAATCGATTCGTTTGATATGTTCTTCCTTAAATACTTCTCTATCATTTAAAATCCTTTTTTCGATCAGATTAGGATCATCTAATCGGTCATGCATTCTTTTTCTTCTAATCAATTCAGATGCTTTTACATATACAACAAATACATCTTTTTCTAATTGATCAATAAGAGTATTTGCTCCATTGGGATCAACAATGATGATCCCTTGTTTAAAAACATCTTTCTTTTGTATACCATAATAGTTTTGATTATACTGTGTCACTTCAAAAAAACCTTTGTTTTCAATTAAAGATTCGAACTGATCTTTACTTAAAAAATGATAGTCTATACCATCTTTTTCACCCACGCGTTTATCTCTTGTGGTTGTAGTGACGCATTTCTTATATCCAAAGTGGTTGTAAAGAGTTTTTGCTAATTCAGTTTTTCCGCTTGCGCTAGCTCCGACACATACGATCATTTGGTTACCTCGTGTTCTATACATAGTTTGTTTTATCTCTATTTATTGTAACATGAACAAGATGTTTATTGGTGTTGATTTTTATCTTTTTCAACTTAAAATATATCGCATTTACAGAACATCAAAACCGCTTTTTACATATGATGATATCTATGCTCTTAAGCTTTAATAACATTCATAAAACAATCTTATGCTTTGATCTATATTTTTATCATCACCAAAATCACAAGTGATCTTAACATTTCATGTATTATTCAAATGCTTTTATAAGTTTCTCATATTTTTCATTAAATTTTTCATCAATGGTCTGTGCTTCTTTATGTGTTAAATAATAATTAACTGCTCTTTTAGCAATCTCAGGATACTCAGTTTCTGAAACATAATGTGGGGCTACAGCTTTAATTTTAGAGTTATTAAATACTGCATTTTCTTTTTTATCGCCATAAAGCTCACCTTTAACTTCAGGAAAATGCTTTAAAATATCATCAGTTGGAATATAGATAATATTAGGTTTTTTTCCAAGTGCTTCATAGATTGATGCTGTAATTTCATTCCAAGTATAAACTTTGTCACTTGTTAAGTGATAATATTCTTGATAGGTCATCTCATTTCCAAAAATATCAACAAAAGCTTTCGCAAAATCTTTATGATATGTTAATGTCCATAAAGATTCTCCATCATCTGGAAGAACGATAGGCTGATCATTGATCATGCGGTTTAAGATCGTAAATGGATGACTCCAAGGGCTAAGTTGAAATACAAGTGATCGATCATTATACGTATGAGATGGTCTAATAATTGTTACATTAAATTCATCATCCCTTAAGCTTAATAGGTACTCTTCAGCATACTTTTTATTTTGAGAATATTGCCAATAAGGATTCTCAAGTGGAATATCTTCAGTTATTGGACTTTTAGGTAAAGGTTTATGGTATGCGGATGCTGTAGAAATAAAAATATATTGGTTTGTTTTACCTTTGAAAAGACGGTAATCTCTTTGAACATGTTCAACAGTAAACGCAAAAAACTCAATAATCACATCAAAAAAGTGAGGAATCAAAAGTTCTTTAACTCTTTGTTCATCGTTAATATCTGAAGTCAGTTGTGTTACAGGCTTATTGAACTCAACATTTTTATTTCCCCGATTTAATAAAAATACCTCCATACCTCTATTTAGTGCTTCTTCAACAACTGCAGTTGATATTAAACCCGTCCCACCAATCAATAAAATTTTCATAACTAGCTCCTTTGATTTCATAGTTGTATTTTACCATGAAATCTAACAATTAAAAAAGCATGCACAGGCATGCTCGTTTATAGCTTCATATAATTTTGATTTGCTGCTTTTAACAACCGATTCATTAAGGCATCTTTATATTTTCCTTCATGAAAAGCAATCGCATAAATGATATCTATTTCATTTTTATCCATATCTCTAAGTGCTGCAAACAAATTCGATGCAATCTCTTCTTCTTGGTTTGGCATGCCAATTGAATAAATATAGACATCTTTTAGTAAGTCTTTAAAATCTGATGTACAAATCACACCAATTTTATGATCACCTTTACTTGAATTTATTATATCATTGATAAATGTAACGACCTTATCCTTTTCTCCATCTATAATCATCAATTCACCTTTTGGTGCATAATGACGATACTTCATTCCAGGAGCTTTAGGGATTTCATGTTCGGATGTTAAACTCCCACCGATAACTTTAGGGATAATCTCTTCTAGCATTTCTTTTGTGATGACACCTGGTCTTAATATCACTGGTATTTCATGGGTCACATCTAATACTGTCGACTCAATACCTACTTTGGATTTTCCACCATCAATCATAATATCAACTTTATCCTTAAAATCTTCTAACACATGATCAAAAAGTGTTGATGATGGTTTTCCACTGATATTTGCACTTGGTGCACAAATTGGTACACCAGCGATATCAATGACTTTTAAAGCGATATCATGACTAGGCATTCTTATACCCACTGTCTCAAGACCTCCAGTGATCATATAAGGCACATGGTTTTGTTTTTCAAATACCATTGTCAGCGGACCAGGCCAAAATTTGTCCATCAAATTTTTAACATAAGGTTGATGATTTTTTGTATACTTATATACATCTGTTTGATGAGAGATATGCATAATTAAAGGATTATCACTTGGTCTACCTTTGACTTCATAAATCCCTTTAATGCCTTTTTCTGATAATGCGTAGGCTCCAATACCATAAACTGTTTCAGTGGGAAAAATAATATTTTTACCAGATAGTAATGTTTCTTTTATGTCTTTTTGTACATCTATTTGATTTAAATCACTCACTTGATATATTCTTGTTTTCATTTGATTACCTTCTTAAAAAATCATACTCAACCATTATATCATAAATTACTATTTCATCACTTTATTATTTATTAAACCCTTTACGCTTTTGCGCGCCCCATTGACCACTTTCCCTTAATGCCTTAAAACTACTGATTGCTCTATGGATACTAATGATCTGACGATATCCGAAATTCTCAAAAATAGCATAGAATAAGAGTTTATACATATCTTTTTGACTCATCATGAGCATTTCTTTTTCAGACATATAAAACGATGATAAAGAAATGACAACACCAAAAGCTATGGATGCAGTAAATATACCTAATAAAATAACTGAATTTAGAAGTCCTAAAACGATCGCTAAAGCTAACATAATATAGCCTTGTAACTCTAAGAACGGCCCTAAAAACTCAAATATGAAAAAGTATGGATATCCAATGAATCCAATCTGTTTATAGTCTTTATTAAAGGCAACGTTTCTATGATAAGACAAAATATCAATAAGACCTCTTTGCCATCTATTTCTTTGTTTTAGTAATGTTTTCATATCACTTGGAAGTTCTGTATAGCAATATGCATTATGAACATAACTGACAAGATAAGGTTTCTTCTCTTTTAATGCCTGCATGGTTAATCTGACCACAAGTTCCATATCTTCACCAACAGTGTCTTTTTTAAAAGATCCACTACTTGTTAAATAACCACCTGCTTTAATCAATGCTTGCTTATGAAACAAACCAAATGCACCAGAAATAATCATTAAGCTTTTGATTTCACTCCAGCCAATTCTGCCACTTGTGAATGCACGTAAATATTCAATTGTTTGAAAACGACATAGCATTTCTTTAGGAATTGATCTTTTTTCAACTTGTCCTTTATCAAAAGTAAATCCATTAGCTGGATAAATGTTTCCACCCACAGCAATCGTTTCTTTAGTGTCATCTAGCATCACTGAAGCTATTTTTAATAAAGCATCACCTTCTAAGATGCTATCAGCATCTATCCCACAGACATATGGCTTTTTACTGACGTTAATTCCTACGTTTAAAGCATCAGCTTTTCCGCCATTTTGCTTATCAACAACAACTAAGTTAGGAATATCTTTTGCCTGATAAACTCCTCTAATATCTTTGGTATTTATAGACTTCAAGAAAGAAGGATGCTTACGTTCAAGTTCGAAATGATCAATGAGCTTAACTAAAGTTTGGTCTTTAGAGCCATCATTTACTACAATAACTTCGTAATCAGGGTATTTCAGATTGAGTAAGCTTGTTACACTATCAATGATACTTAGTTCTTCGTTATATGCTGGCGCAATAATTGAAATACCTGGTAAAAGTTGATCAGTAAACAATACAGTAAATGGTTTTGTCTTTGCTAAATCGGTTTGTCTTTTTGAACCTGATAAAGCAAACAAAAATAAGATGATATAGACCATATTAATCAATCCAAAATAAAAGATCAAATATATGTTAGCATCTATCAAAAATGACTCTATGATTTCTTTTAATGACATATTAAAGATCTTTATATTGTATCTAGCTATAAAAATCATTGGGATAAGTAAATGAATCAGTAATAGCCATCTAATAATCCATCTAATCTTATCTTTTTCTTTAGGTGCTTTTTCTTTTGGAATCACTTCGAACTCTAGTTTTTGCATACCAAAAGCTGCGAGTACTCGAGGATTCAAATATGTTCTAAAAGATTTCGATAACTCCATATGTTGGATTAAAATCGGTTTGATCATTTGAACTAATATATTTTCAATTTCTAAATCTTGATTTAAGTTTAAAAAGTCAATGAGCGGTTCAATGATGTTTTGACTCATAATTTGTTTAATGATAGTAGTTAACAACGACTGATTCTTATTGATAAGTCGTAAGATGATATAATCTATTCTTTCAGCTAAAACATAAGCAATCTTTCTTTTTTGAAGCTCATTTAAATCATGGTATATTCTTAGAACATGCTCTAAATACGTTTTTTCGCTAAGCATCATTTTAGATAACGTCTTGATGCGCTGTTGATCTAAATCACTATCATCTAAATCATTTATTAACCGGCTGACACACGATAGTTGAGGCTTAAATGCTAAAGCAGATATCGCTGCTTTTTTAACAGAAATATCTTGATGGTTTAAAAAAGTTTCATCATAAAAAAGTGATGGTACATGTTTTAATAAGTTATTTAATAATATATCTTTAATTTTTTGGTTTCGATCACTTTGATAGGGATGACTTTTTATGATCCACTCGAGTTGTTCTTGCATATATGTGAGTAAAAAGTCATCAGCAAAAAACTGACCCATACGACTTAAAGCCAAAACAATATGGTATCTAAAATCTTTTTTATATCTAGGTAAGATATCATAAATTGCTCGTAAGTGATTGGATATAAGTGTACACATGCGCTCATGATAAATGTCATTCTTATAGATTAAGTCATTCATCAATACTTCAAACACTTCTTCTTTATTGAGTACAGAGAAATGTGGAATCATACTCAGCTTAATCGTCTCGTCTTTTTCAACCTTAAATCTCTCAAAAAGCATTTCTGTGATATGAACTTGTTTTAAGCGACCTAAATAAAAGACAGCTAATAATCTGTGATGTCTCTTATTAGATTTTAATCTTCTTATTTGTTTTTTTAGAAATTGATGATCTAAGAGATCTGCAATGATTAAATCTCTAACATTCTCTTCTAATTGGACTTGTTCATCAACATCGATGAGTGCTTTTAAGAAAAACGTCTTGGAGACTGGGAGTTTAACATCTTCATTATCGAAATATTTTTTAAAAATATAATTTCTAGCAAGGTTTGTTTTTTTAAGCTTTATTTTATGTCTATGTTTTTGTGTGGTAATCAAAATGATAAAACATAGACTTAATGCACCAAAAAAACCCAAGATCATATATATGATTGTTAATATCATAAAACCACCCTTTGGTTTCTAACACGTTTTACATATCCAATGAGTTCTTCAGGTATGATTGGTTTTCTTAAGACAAGATTCACATCAAGCAAATTACATCTCATAATCACATCTAAGTTTTTATGATGGCTCGTGATGACAAAAGGAATATCTTTAAAATGAATGGTATCATTGATTTTTTGTTTCAGTTGGAACCCATCTAGTTTTGACAAATTAATCTCAGATATTATGACATCAATCTGATGTTTCTCAAGAAGGTCTAATGCTTCGTAGATATCTTTTGCGACCAAAACTTTATACTGAATCCGATCAAATATTTTTACCATGAGATTTTGATAAGTCTCATCTTCATCAACCAATAAAATCATTCCATCAGTTTTTTGTTGATCATCATTCGTATCATCAATGATTTGATCATTACCACGTTGTTTCGCCTTTTCTAAGCGCATCAACGAAAGCTCAATCCATTGATTTACTTGCTCTATGGTTTCATATTTTTCATTGAGTTCTCCAACTTTTACAATACTCATAGATACTGTTATTGGTTCAACAAAAAGATCAGAGTCATGAATGGCTTGTCTAAGTTTAATGACAAATGACTTTAATTGGTCTTTTAAAACATGATGTTTATAGACAAAAATACCAGGTCCATTTTGCTTAAATGCAAGTGTATCTTCTGATTTGATTCTATTAATCAAATATGCTAAATTCCTTAAGGTTTCATCACCTTTTTCACTACCATATTGTCGATTAATGGAAACTAAATTATCAATATAGATAGTTATAAGTGCTCTTTCAAAGTTTGGTTCTAATGGATGATCGATATTGTTAATCAGATGTTGAATCATAAATCGTTGATTATATAAACCAGTAATTGGACATCTTAAAAGTTTCTCTGATGTTTCACTTATCTTACCTTCTAGTTTAGAGACTTTTTCTTCCAAGGATTCTTTTAAGGTGCTTAAACTTTCGATACGTTTTCTTTGTTCGAGCATTTTAGTTTTAAAAATAGTTGGCATGTGAATATTATAGAGTTTATGATATTTTTTTACAACAGGTTCCAAAACAATTAACCACTCTACACCTTTATGTTGGTAGATGAGCTCGAAAAAAGCATTCCATAATTTATAGCCCGTCAAGGTTGTTTGGTCAATTTCAAGATGTGGCAACATATCTAACTTAATTTCTGAGTCATCAAATATCGATAAAATATCTTCACGATGATAGTATTTTTCCAAAACTTTTAACATATGATTGCAAATAGATTCATAGTTATACGATACATTTTTATCATTGATCTTTGAGACAACTTGATTAGTATTATAAAAATCATATTTAATCACAGCATCTGTTATCTTTGCTTGTTCTTTTGAAAGGGGTTCACCAAGCCTTGGATATATGATATCTATATCATATTTTCTTAGTTTCTTAATGTTTTGTCTAACGAATTCTACACTCGGTAAAATAGACTCATGGAACTGATTGATTGCCAAGATCAATTGTTCAGTATTTTTCTTTTCTATAGGTGTTTGAGAAAACAAATGGCCTGAGAATAAGACTTTTTGGCTTTGATAATACGTTGAAAAACAATCAGGAAAAGGTAAAAATGGAGTAGGTATAAATAAAAGTTTTTCTTGTTCATTTAAGACGAGTTCAAAATGCAAATCTTCTATGGTCATAATTTCAGCATCAACTATATGATTTAAGTAAGGTGTCCCTATTTGATTTACAATGATTTTGCCTTTAAATCCATGCTTAATTAGATGATTGATTGATGTGATATTTAAAAGATCACTACTTTGGAGAATCAAAAAATCAAGTTTATTCAAAGTTATGTGCTTATTGAGCTCCTCAACAAGAACATTTACATGATAATCTGCACCTGGATCTAATAAAATATAATATTTTTCACCTGTGATTAAATAGGCGTGACGTTTAACCTCTTTTTCTATGACAATAGGAAATACTTTTTGTTCCATTAAATCACCTCAAATTGGTATTTTAGTGTATGTCGTATTTTCTTAATTATATCATGTATTGATTAAATAAAAAAGGACGCTATTTTAGAATTATAGGTCCTTTTTATGGATTACGATGCCTTAATATCGCTATATGCTTTCGCTAATTTAGCGCCTACTTTTGCATTGTTATATACTAAAGCTAAATTGGCTTCTAAGCTCTTCCCTTTGGTTTCTTCAACTATCTTTTTGAGTAGGTATGGTGTAACGTCTTTACCTTCAATATGGTCTATAACACTTTGTCTGATTGCATCATCAATGATCTTATTGATGTATGATGCATCTAATGAATCTTCTTCTGGAATTGGATTTGCAATCAAAACACCTGCTTTTAGTCCTAATTGATCTTTCGTGAAAATCATGTGTGCGAGTTCTTCTACTGTATCAACTTTATGATGAAGTTTAATGTCCGAAGTTCTTGTATAGAATGCTGGAAGTACATCAGTTTGATATCCCACAACACTCACACCTTTCGTTTCTAAATACTCCATCGTTCTTGGTAAATCAAGAATCGCTTTTGCTCCAGCACAGATCACATTCACATTGGTTTGTGATAGTTCCTCCAAGTCAGCTGAAACATCAAGGGTATCTTCATAACCTCTATGAACTCCACCTATACCACCAGTAACAAAGAATTTAATCCCTGCCATAGCTGCACAAATCATTGTTGAGGCAACTGTTGTAGCTCCTAATGACTTGCTTGAAACGATGGTTGCTAGATCTCTTCTTGAAACTTTTGCTACATGTTTAGCATTTGCTAGTGTTTCTAGGTCTTCATCTGTTAAACCAATTTTGATTTGCCCATCCATAATGGCGATAGTCGCTGGTATGGCACCATGATCTCTAACGATTTGTTCTACTTTTTTTGCCATTTCAACGTTTTGAGGATATGGCATACCGTGTGAGATAATTGTAGATTCTAATGCAACTACTGGTTTATGATTTTCTAATGCCTCTTTGACTTCTTGTTTCATACTTAAATACTTTTCATATGGTTTCATATTTTTTTAACTCCTTTTTAATTAAATTTATTGATAATTTTGGATTAACTGAATGATTTGATTGGATTGTTAAACTTGAATTGATTGCTCCAAATTTTACGCTTTCTTCAAATGTATGACTTGAAACTAATCCGTAAATGACTGCGCTGCTAAAGGCGTCACCAGCACCTGTAACATCAACAATTTGCTTTTCTTCTATAAGATATGCTTTTTGATGATATACCTCATCATGTGTTCCATAATAAGAGCCTTTCGTGCCTGCTGTAATCACCACTTTGTGAATCCCTTTATTTAAAAACAATTTGCATAACTTTATTGGATCATCTTCTTTTGTCTTAAAGTATGCTTGGGCTTCGTCAAGATTGCAAATAAGAAGTTCTAAACCTTCTAATACTTCAGGTAGATGTTTCATCTTTGGACCCGAAACACCAACGATAGCTAGTGGAATTTGTTCTGAAATACTTTGTTCAAGTAAAGCTTCTACTGCATCCATTGAAAGATTAAGATCTGCAACCATGAATGAACTTAAATTTAAATGCCTTTTATGCTCTAAGATCCAAGATCTATTCATGTATTGATTGATAGACATATCCGCAAAACCAACAGTCATATTGCCTTTCTGATCGATGATTGAATAATAACTACCCGTATGCTCGTGGTTTTTTTGATCCACAGCAAAAACTTCCATGAGTTTTTTTTGTTCTTGAATGAGATCATTTCCAGATGTATCATTTCCAACAATACTCATCAATGACACACGTTGATTAAGTCTTGCCAAATTTTCTGCAACATTTCTGATCACACCACCATATGATGTTTGTGAGAAAACTGGATTTGATGTGCCTAGTATAAGATCATCCTCAAGTTTAAGTGTACGATCGTAATTAGCTCCACCAATACATGTTATATATTTATCTTCTCTAAGCACATATGGTTTACCTAAAATATAACCTTTATCTTGCAAACCTGATATTAGATTTGCGATTGCAGGCCTAGATAAACCCAATAGATCTGCCAGCATTTTTTGACTGATATATGGGTCTTCTTTTAAAATCGATAATACCTTTTGCTCATTATCATTTAGTTTCATTTACAATCACCTCTAACAATTGTTCATTTTCAAACTTTTGTTTATATTTTTATTTTACACCTAAAGATTCCATTTGTAAAGTGAAAAAGAAAAAAAGAGAATTTCTCCTCTTAATCATAGTTCTTGTGCCTTTAAAACAAAGCTCTCAATTTCAGTTTTAGAAACAAACAAATGAATGATGCTTGCGCTTATATAAAACAATACCAATAGAGTTATATCGATAATCATTGCGAATCTAAATCCAAGTTCAGCGATTTGGAATAGAATAATCGGTAACTTTAATGAACTCCATACCATCAAGAAAAACAGAACATTACTGTATTTAGCACCTTTTCTTAACATCATGTACGCAATTGGAAAAGCTATCAAAGTTGGTCCTGCACTAAATGCACCTAATATAAATGATAATATCATACCTTTAGTCTTAGAGTTTTCACCCATATGTTCTACGATTGTTTCTTTAGGTACCCATACATCAAAAAGCCCTATAAGAATGAATATGGGTGGTACAATTAGAAGCATTGAAATGATTTGATCATAAGTATTCTCTAAAGCTCTATAGGTCATAGAAATATCTATTATCGTCATCACGATAAGCATGATGATAGAGATCATCAAAAACTTTTGTTTTTTAATCATTCTTTTCATCATACACCTACCAATAGGACAACTAGAATGACTAAAATTGCTCCAATAAAACTTACAAGATTTCTGTATATAGCTACTTTTTTGTTAAAAAGTTTACTTTCCATAGCAAAATAAACCAGTCCTACACTCATGAGTGTGACTAAAAATCCTGCAACTATCGGCACTGACGCACCTTGCTCAATTAAGTCAGAGCCTAGTGGATATGCAACAAATGGTGACATAAACGTAACACTTCCAAGAAGTAAACCTATGATATATCCAAACAAACCACTTTCTTCTCCCATCGTCCTACTAATAAAATCAGGAGTGATTAGTGTTAAGATGATCCCAATGAATAGAAATAACGGTAACAACACTGGCATGAGTTTTACAAATGTATTCTTAGCTTTAATCAGTGCTTTTTTAGTCTTTTGCTTATCTTTAATAAGTGAAACGATTAATAATAAAATGGCTAAACTGTATATAATGATTGTATCTATAGTCATCTTGTGTACCTCTTTTCTAAAATAGAATACACTAATCTTTTAAAAAAAGAAATGAAAAAGATAAAAAAAATGCATTTTTTAACAAAATGCATTATTGTGAAGCTACTTCCTTAAAACTGATTTGATGTTGTTCGAGAATCTTTATTATCCTACTTTCAAAAGACTCTTTAGCACCCCAATCAAATTTAAAAAGCCATCCAGTTCCACCACCTGAACCTACAGCTTCAATAGTCGTTTCAAAGTCATCTTCTTGATACATAACGATTGACAATGATGCTCGACTAGAGTTTCTAATAAAATACTTTTCAACAACTAAAAAGACTACTTCTTCACTAATTTGTCCTTGATGTACAATATTATAATCACTAAACTGCTCAACAATGACTCTTTTAAGTGTTTGTATATCTTTTTGAACCACTAATCTCATGTTATCCCCCTATTGATCTTAAAATTTATTAAACTTATTAGTCATATTATAGCATATCCATTTATGCAAAAAAAGGCTAAGCATATCGCTTAGCCTAATCTATCATTATTTTTCTTTCTTAACTTCTTTTTTTTCTGGTGCTTTTTCTTCTTTGACTTCTTCTTTTTCTACTTTTTTAGGATGAATATTATTCCCTAAATATTTAGGAAGTTCCATACCTGCCATCGCAAAAAGATCTTGCATTGGAGGAATCGCACGCATTAAGTTAGATGCAAAATTAGCAGTTTGTGTTGTACCATCTTTACCTTGGCCACCATCCCAAACAGTAATCTTATCAAATTTAAGATTCTTAATAGCTTCAACTTGAATACCAACTAATGTTTCAAGTTTATCTGCAATAAGTAGCTTAATTGCTGCATCAGAGTCATTGTTAGCTGCTTTAACTAATTGAGTGAAACCTTCAGCTTGTTTTTGAAGAATTTCAAACATACCGCGACCTTCAGCTTCCATCTTCGCATAAATCGCATCCGCTTCACCTTTTGCTTTTCTTCTTGTTTCTTCAGCAACCGCTTCTGCTTCAATAACTTTCTTTTGCTTTTCGATTTCTGATTTAACAATAATATCGGCTTCAAGTGATGCTTTTTCACGAGCAGCTCTCGCAAGTTCAGCTTCTTTTTCAGCAACATATGATTCTTCTAATGCTTTTGCAGACGCAATTTTTTCTGCTGCAGTTGCTCTTCTTAACGCTTCAGCTTCAATTTCACGACGTGTTGCATTTGACTTAGAGATTTCTCCTAAAGAGTTATTTTCCCCTTCAATTGCAAGTGCATCTGCAGTTGCAACTTGAATTCTTTGATCTCTTAAGGCTTCAGCTTCACCAATCGAACCATCACGATTCTTTTCTGCTACGCTCTTTTTCGCGTCATTGATTGCTTTCGCTGCTGCTTCTTTACCTAACGCTTCGATATATCCTGATTCATCATTGATATCGGTAACGTTAACGTTGATCAATCTTAAACCGATTTTCTTAAGTTCTGTTTCAACGTTGTCACTTACTGCTTCTAAGAACTTATCTCTGTTGGTATTGATTTCTTCAATATCCATTGTTGCAATCACTAGACGTAATTGACCAAAGATAATATCTTTAGCTAATTCTTGAATTTCACTTAACTGTAATCCTAATAAACGCTCTGCAGCATTCATCATTACACTTGGTTCAGTGGAAATCCCTACAGTAAATCTTGAAGGAACATCAATACGAATATTTTGTCTTGATAACGCCTTAGTTAAATCAACACTAATTGATAATGGAGTTAAATCAAGGTATTCATAAGCTTGAATAAATGGATAAACAAATTTCGCTCCCCCGTGAATACATGTTGCAGATCGGCTAGTACCATCAGTATTTTGTCCGACCTTCCCGTAAATAACCATAATCTTGTCTGATGGACATTTCTTAATTCTTGATACAATAAAGGCAATAACCATAAATACGATAACCAATATTGCAACAATTAAACCAAAAAGTCCACCTGCTGTCATTAAAATCATGTTCTATTCTCCTTTTTTTATTTTGTCTTTTTTACAAGTAATGTACTTTCATCTTCTAAAGCTGCTACAACAACTTTAGTATTTCTAATTAAATCTTCTTTTTCATCAGTTAAAGCATCTACTTCGACCATTTTACCTTGTTGATTTAATATAACTTTCCCGCGTCCTTTTCTCTCTGCAGGTACTCTAATATAAATCATTGCTGGTTTGCCAATTGCGCTTTGATAATCAAGATTACCAGACGATTCTAATTTCATCGCTTGTTTAAGTGCATATGCTAGTAAAAATGCAGCAATCACACCAGCAACTGCTCCAATGAGTGCTGCTAGCCACTCAGGCATAGCATCACTTAATAAGTAAGTTGTCCAACCTCCAATACTTAAAAAGGCTAAAACACCTCTAACACTTAAAATTTTTAAACCACCAATGCCACTGATTGGTTCATCGTTGATTGCATCGATATCAAAATCTACATCATCAACACCTTCAAAACTGTCAATTTCATCCATACCAATAAACATTAAAATGATTAAAACAATCATCACCACTGTAGCAACAACTGCAATCACGAAAAATGTTTGTTGAAATGCTGTCATATCTCCCCACATATAAAACACCTCGCATTCTTATATCTTATATCAATTATACACCATGTAAGTCTATATTTTCAATTGAATCAAATAAATAACATATTTTTGGATAATCTTTACTTAAAGCGATTTTCTATCTAAATAATCACTGAATAGTCTAATGCATTCTTTTTATTTCATAATTACTTTAAAAACTTATAGTCATTGATCACAAACATAACAATACCTATTATGATGAACATAGACAACAATGAAGCGTTATAGATATTCATTTGCTTGTCCAAATAATAACCATTTTGACTTAGATGCTTCATAAAAATACCAAAATAGGCCCAAATGTATACTAAAAAATACGGGAAATTCTTAGTGATTACCAATGATGCTACACCAATAAGGAGTCCAACACATGTTATACTAATATACCAAAAAGCCTCATGGTTTGTAAATATCGGTACTTGTAATTTCACAATGGTAATTGTGATATTTGCAATAAGCGCTATACTAATCCAACCAGCATATATACTAAACGTTGTTTTCGTTAAGACACTTAGATTCGGTAAGAAAAACGCAATCCAAATTAAAGAGATAAACAGTAAAATCATGACCACAGTTGATAAAACCATATAGTCATAGTGCCACGCTAAAAGCCATAATGCATTAAAGATGGTTGTAGCAAAAAACAAATACACGAATTTTTCTTGGTATTGATTAAAAAAATCTGATTGCGGTGTGATGATAAATCTTATCATGACAATCGAAAGTAATATATATATAACGCCCCAAATTGAAAAAGTAAATCCTGAAGGCGTGAAATACGAAGGATAAAGGTCTGAAATCTCACCTGTATTTCTATTGTTTAGTGGTAATGCGTTTGCTAAGTAATTCATCACAAGCATACATACAAAACCCAATCCTAAAATACTTTTTAATATAACTACTTTCATGAAACCACCTTCTTTTCTTTATTACTCTCATTTTATATGATTTATCTGTAAATAAAAAGGCTATCACATCAATTTAAAAAAAGAACGCACATATCAAAATGTGTGTTCTTGTTATTGATGCTCAATTAAAAGCTCTTTTAAATGTTTAAATAATATCGTTTGATTTGTATAGAAATCCAAATATTTTTGGTCTCTTTTCAATAATGCTTGCTCATTTGTTTTTATGACATCATCGATATCAATATATGCATATTTTAAACCTAATGCTTGCTCATATTCTATTAGATTTTGAACGCCCCATCTTTTAATATTTACTAAATATAAGTGATGTGTTGGTATAAAATTTAGATCTTCATCAGGTTTTTTCCTAATTGACGTCATTTTCCCAAGATATTTAACGATTTCTAAATCATCTGCTCCAACTTCCTCAAACATTTCTCTTTTTAATGCTTCTTCCATTGTTTCATTTGACTCGATACCACCACCAGGGGTACCATAAATCAATTCATCTTTAGGATAAACAACTAAGATTTTTCTATCTTGTATTGATATCCCTCTTACCACTTCTCTTTTGACAGCTTTATCCTCTAAGTCAAGTTTTTTATCGATGATATCAAAATCTATAGTAAACTCTGACTTATTTTTAATGATTTGAACTTGATTACTATATTTCATGTTTTTATCCTTTTCTCTTTCTTTTAATTATTTGAGCTGGTTTGTTACATCTTCTCTTTTATCGTTGATGTAAGATTCAACATTTCTTAATCCAAAAGACTGATTGTGAAGTGCATGATCAAAAGTCCCTTCAAAAACTTGTTTAACCAAATGATATCTAGTAATAAAATAATTTGTCGTAAAATATGTATCATTAAGAATTTCATTTAAAATTTGATCATATAAAGCTTTATATGCACCGTTTTCCAATATTCTATCAACTAGTGGGTGCTTATAATCAAAACCTGTTAAAGCATCGTTTAAATCAAACCAATCATATATATCAACGCCAATCGAGTAATTTGGATAAACACTGCTTTGCCACCAACCTTGACCTAGACCATGATCAAAATCGTAAGGTATCATCATCCATCTTAAATTTTCACTATTTTGATACATAAAATAGTTGTTACCCATTGCTCTATAATCATCAGGATTTCCAATAAAAACGTTAACTGCAAGTAACCTTAAAAACATTTCTACTTCAAAATACTGATTCAAGTAAGTTTCTAGTTCTTGATCGCTTAAAAAATTCAATTGATCTATAAAATCTAAAAGAGCACTATGATCTGATGTGTCTTTGTTTGTTTTCAAATCATATGCTGGCATATAATTTGAACGAACATCTCTAATACCTATTGCATCAGGATTCGTTATAGGTTCAAGGGTAGCGGGTCCATAGTGTTGCCACAAAGATTTATATAAGTCGCCATCACTTTCCGCTTTAGAAAATCTTCTTTCAATAAACTCATCATCAATAGGCTCAAAGGCTGTATACAACCCCATCAATGTTTCATCTCCATCAATGCTAAGACTTAAAAGCACAAAAGACGTTTTAGAAGCATGCACACCAAACTGGTTAAACATATCAAGAGCATAAGATTCAGTGATATAAGTCTCATCATCGTTTCGATTCCATTTCAAGTCAAGCTCTTTAAGTTCAAAACCTCTTCTACCAGAATTTTCAGGATGAAGTCCTGAAAATTGTTCTCTAAAATTGATTTTGAAACTATTCATATTAATATTGCCTGATTCATCCATAAGTGGTTGTAAAGATAGGTTGCCTCTTGTTCTAAAGCCAATATTGTCAATTTCAATCTTACCCTGATCATCTTCATAAATCATATCAGCATGAACATATTGATCAGTTTTTAGATTGCCAAACTGTGACTGATGATCCAATAGAGATTGAGCTAAAGACTCCCAGTTCTCTTCTGTTAGATTAATTGTAATTTTTCTATAAGTAATCGATTCGAAAAGGCGATCAAATGTACCTAATGATTCATCAATGATTGGACCTTCAGGATCTTTTGGATCGGGTACAAACTCAAAATTAACTTCATCACAGGATGAAAGTGCGATGATGAAACCGAATATTATGATAATTAAAGCGATTTTCTTCATATACCTCACCATCACTTTTTAAAGTTCTCTTACAAATTTGATTTCGATACCAAGGACACCATGAATGATTTGCTGTTCTTTTGAATAGTACTTTAACATATCATCAGGACTTGCATCTCTTATATTTGATTTATCATATCCACATTGATCTAATGGTAAATTATCATATAATGCTTCAAATGTATGATATTGATAAAGATTCATTACGATAACTTCCATTTTATTTGTATGATTTGATGTATGTGTAAATTCAATCATATCTCCAATACGTATGAAAGATCTTTTCTCATCGTTTAAACGCAACTCAATGGTTTTATCACCATTTTTGATCATTTCATAAGGTTCTGGAGTTAAACTCATATAGTGTCTCATAATTCACCCATACATCTAAAGCAACTCATTGCTTAGACATTTTGCCTTTCATCATTTGCTTAATATATATTAGTTTATCACAAAAACCAATCAAATATACAGTACATCTAAACATGAAACAAATAAAAGAGTTGAAGTTTGATTTTCAACTCTTCTTAATATTTATTTTTCTTGTTTGCTGGCAATGATATCGTCAATAATCTTTGATATCTCTTCAATAACTTCAAGCAAAACTCCATCAGTTGATAAATCAACATTTACCATTTTTGCTAGATCAAGAGGGGCTTTTGTGCCTCCGGCTTTTAAAACAGCAATCCAGTCTTCCGGTTTAATCGTATGTTGCTCAATCATTTTAGATACTTTAGTACCTAATGTAAGACCAGCAGAATATGTATATGGATAAAGTCCCATAAAATAATGTGGTTGTCTCATCCACGTTAGACCTGCCCACTCTGGAATCGTAACAGCATCTCCCCAAAACTTACGCAATATGTTAAGTTTAATATGATTTAATATATTTGCTGAAAGTGGTTCTTTTCGATCAACTTTCAAATAAACTTCTCTTTGGAAAGCTGCCTCTAATAAATGGGTCACAAAGTTATGATAATATGTTCTTGATATCATCACAGATTTAATCCAAGTTTTCTCTCTTTCTGATTGAGCATTTTCAATCAGATGATTTGCCATTAATAACTCATTGGTTGTTGATGGTGCCTCAACAAAGTACATAGATGGTCTGGTATTTAATATGCTTTGATGACTGTTTGCATACTGGAAGTGACCAGCATGACCAATTTCATGTGCTAAAACCATGACTTCATCCATTTGACCGTTCCAATTAATTAATATATATGAGGATGCACCATAAGGTGATGAACAAAATCCGCCTGTTGATTTTCCTTGATTTTGAGGAAAATCAATCCATCTTTCATCAAACGCTTTTTTAACGATTTGATTATACTCTTCGCCTAAAACTGATAAACCTTCTATGAGCAATTTTTTTGATTGTTCAATCGTTACTTTAGGTTCAAATGTTGGGTCTACAGCAATTTTTAAATCAGCATAAGTCATTTGATCTAATCCATGAATTTTTTGAAGACATTTCGCATATCTTCTCATGGCTGGTGCTAATTTCTCCATAATCAAATCAATTTGACGGTCCATAAAATCCTTGGTTACTTTTTGGTCATGTAGCAAATAATCGAAGACACTTGAATAACCTCTAAGTTCAGACATTATTTTTTCTCTTTGTACGTGTGCTTGATAATTACTTGCAAACCCATGTTGGTACTCGGCTAGTTTTTGATAAAAAGTCTCATATGCTTTTCTTCTAACATTTGTGTTTTCTTCATATTCATATTCATTTTCAAAAAGTGTGAATGAATTTGGATAAGTGACCTGATCTACTATAAAATCAGAAAATTTCATATCTGCTAATTTAAATCTACTATAGTTTGTATATGATGCGTTTAAAACTGGTGATAATGCCACAAGTGCTTTTTCTACATCAGGTAGTAGTGCATATTTTTTATCCTCCATTAAATCTGATAAAAAATACTTGTGATCTTCGTTTAGTTTTATAACATCTAACAAAAGTTCATTACTTGCTTGTTTTAGTTCATTCATAAAAAAAGAAAGTTTTCTTGAAATCGCCTGGAATCTTAGCATCGCTTTCCCTTGGCGCATTTGATTTTCTTCTAAAATTGAATCTGTACTCATTTGTAGTGATGCATACGCATTAATTCTAGATACTTGAGCTTGTATGCTTTGATACTTGATGAGTGCTTCATTAATCATTTCTTTTGTCTTTAATTGTTGTTCAAAATATTCACAAAATTGATGAACTTCTTTTTCTAAAAAGTCAAATGCTTTTAAAAAATCCTCTTCTTGTTTGAATAGGTTTTTCATATCCCATGTGTAATTAACGTCAAGTTCATGACGTTTTGGTAACTGTTTCTTCATTTCAATCACTCCTTTAACTTATTATAACATAGCTCCTGATGATCTTTTTCAATGATTATTTAACAACAAAAATTGACCCCACTTTTTCATAGCCAAGTTTTTTATAATATGCATCAACATCACTCATAACATAAACCGTTTGACTAGGATAATCTTTTGAAACTTTTTCTATTAGTTTTCGACCCAACTGCTTACCTCGGTGGCTTTTTCTTACAAGTAAGTCGTATATATAGATTCCAAATCCGCCATCATCCTTACAGCGAACGTAACCACATAACTCGTTATTCTTTAAAGCGATATAGACGATACTTGATGCGATTGCTTTCCTATATTTTTTGCGCCCATTTGGACTATGATAATCCATCCATTCATCACCTTCATCAACGAGTAAATCAAATAATAAGGATTCATCATTTTTTGTATATTTTCTGATTTCCATAATCATTTCACCTCATTCATTAAACATACTGAACTTTCATATTTTTTTTCGACCCTCAATATGTCATAAACTATATGCTTATAGATGAATTGCAATCTCGGTCATAATCTTGTTTATTTTCTCTTTAATTGATGCTCTTGTATCAAGAAAATTAGACCAGCCTTCTTGTTTTACAATATCTGAAAAATATAAGACTTGAGAAAAAGGCACATTCCTATACTTACAAACTGCTGCAATTGAAGCACATTCCATTTCAACTGCGATTGCGCCTTGTTCTTTACGCAATCCCATTCTTGATTTTGTTTCTCTATAAAACGCATCAGTTGTCCAAGTAATCCCTTGATCGCAATTAAGGTGGTGGCGTTTTAAAGCAGCTTCAATTAAACGATTTTGATTTTGGTCAGTTTCAACATACAAACTTGGTTCTAAATAATGATAACTTAAACCTTCATCTCGAATTGCTTTTGTAACAATTAAAAAATTCTCTTTAGGGAAATCCCCAATAAGTCCACTACTACCACATGCTAATATCTTTTTAATCCCAAATGCTAAAAGCTCCTCAATTAAACCGCCAGTGGCAGGACCTCCAAGTGGCGCATATGCTACAACGATTTTATCATCATAAACATATTGGGATAAAATGCTAGACGCTGTAACAAACTTGTATAACTCTTTTGATTTGTCTAGGATTTCTTGTGAGGGTCTAGGATCAAATAAAACTAGAGCGGTTGTAATATGAGGTGGTAGCTTCTCTATATTTCTCGATGAAAACATTTTTTCTGCTGATATCAGTCCTTCTTCGTTTAATCCTATATGATCTATGATTGGAATATTTTTCTTCATAAGTATGTCTCCTAATGTTCAATTTATCTTTCAGATGCTAATTTAAATATCATCTTGTTCTTCAAGCAAACTATATAGTTTCGTAAGAGTTTTTAATAGTTCTTCTTTTTTTTCGTAATGGCTTAATAACTTCACATTATCAAAAGCATCCGCATTCATCTTTATATCAATTTCATTTACTTGATTTTCAATCTCTTCAATCTCACTGATAATATCTCTATGCTCTATAGGTTTTTGTTTTACTCTAACTGCTGTTTTTTTATCTTTCTTTTTTTGCTTTTCTTCTTGTTCTTTTTGTTTCATAAGTTTGTAATAGCTAAAATCACCTTCATAATATTTAATCTTATAGTTTTGGATCTCACCTATTCTAGTAGCAATTTTATTAATAAAGTATCGGTCATGAGAGATAAATAATAATGTGCCTTGATAATCCATGAGCATTTCTTCTAATGTTTCTCTTGAATCAATATCCAAATGATTCGTTGGTTCATCCAAAATCATCAAATTGACTTCATCATATGTCAGTGAACAAAGCATAAGCTTACTTTTTTCTCCACCACTTAACATATCAATTTGCTTAAAGACATCATCCTTAACAAATAATGCCTTGGCAAGCTCTCTTCTTGCTACTGCTTGATTTACATGATGTTTATCCATAAAAAAATCAATAATCGTTTGCTTTTCGTTATCAAAAATAACTTCTTGTGGTAAATAGCCAATCTTAATGTTACTACCCCACTTAAACATAGGGTCTTCTTTATGATAATCATTAAGTAACATATTTAGTAATGTCGTTTTTCCACTGCCATTAGGACCCAATATGGCAAGATGATCTTGATATATCACATCCACATGTGCGTTTTTAAATATCACTAAATCATCAAATTGTTTCTTTATATTTTTGGCTTCTAAAACACGTTTTCCACTTCGCATCACTTTTCCATGATCAAGCTTCATTTTTTGATGCTCTTTCACTGGTTTATCTAAAGGTTCTATTTTACTTAATCTTTTCTCTAACTCTTTAGCTCTTTTAAACATTTTATCTGAATCTCGCATTTCTCCCCATATGCGATATCTTTTGATTTGCTCTTCCATTCGCTTCGTTTGTTTTTCCAAGGCTAAATAAGCTTTTAATTCTAACAGAAAACGTCTTTCTCTTTCGATTACATAATAACTATAATTACCGTGATAGACAATTGCGCGATTTATGGATAGTTCAACAATTTTTTGACAAACATTGTCAAGGAAATATCGGTCATGCGAAACAATAATAACACTACCTTGATATTCTTTTAAATAGTTTTCAAGCCATTCAATAGATTCTAAATCAAGGTGATTACTTGGTTCATCTAATAGTAGAAGGCTAGGATTTTCTAATAAAATCTTCGCAAGCATCACTCTTGTTTTTTCTCCACCAGATAATACAGAAAATGATAGTTTTCTCATGTCGTTAGATATTTTTAATCCTGTACAAACTTTGTTTATGGTTGTTTCTACTAGATATCCATCTTTTTGTTCGAAGTCGTGGATTAAATCGCTATATGTATCTAATAATCGCTCTAAAGTTTTCCCAGTTTTATTTTGAAGTTGTTTAGCGATATCATCTATTTCTTTTTTTAAGTCCATAATATCTTTTTTTGCTTCTAGTAAAATGTCTTCTACAATAATGCCATCCTCTAGATCAGGAATTTGATCTAAATATCCAACATGTGTTCCTTTTTTAAAAGTAACTTCACCTTCTGCAATATTTTCTTGCTTATTAAGAATCTTTAAGAGTGTTGTTTTTCCACAGCCATTTGGTCCAATAAGTCCAATGCGTTCACCGCTTTGGACTGAAAAAGAAATATTTTCAAAAATAAGGTTTGCACCATAAGATTTTTTTATGTTATTAATATTGCATTCAATCATGTTGCTCACCTCTTTTCTATCTTTTTTAGAACTGTTTTTATCTACTTTGTATAGTGTTATTTCGTTTTTTATTACTCATATTATTTTATCATTTATTACCATATATGTAAATGTTCTAAACAAGGCATATTTGGCTGATTCTAAATTGCAATAAAGCGAGCATTTTTAATTAAGGAAAATTTTTCATAAGATTCATTAAAATGATTAAAACACCTCCATATAAATTGTAATATGGAAGTGTTTTGTTTCTCAGATATAAATTAATAAGTAAGTCCAATAAACAACTATACCCAATCACTTAAGGATTGGTTTTTATATTTGACATCTTGTAAAATCATTAGTTTTGTGCACGATTTGAAATGCTCTATGTTTTCAGTTTAACCTACAATGGCATACCAAAATCACTGACCCAAATATATGCATTAACATTCTTTTTGAAGTCGAATCCTAGTTTTTGTGCTAAGCGTTTTGATGATTCTTTTTTAGACCAACAACTCCAATTTGGGGTTAACTGATGATCTAGCAAATACTTGATTAGACACAATGACACCTCAAAAGCCATGTTATTGCCTCGAAAGTTCTCATCAGTAAAAACATCAATTTCAACCTGTTTATCGCCTATCATGAATCCTTTACAGTAAGATATGACTTGATCATCTTTTTTAATAACTGCAGTTTTGAAACTAATTTTTGAACCATTGGTTTGCTCATCAATCAGTTCAACATGATAGCGAAACTGATGTTGATTAAACTGATTTAAAAACTTTTCTTTATCAAGTTCAAAGATGCTTCTTTGATCAATAACACCGTTTAATTTATGAAAGACTTTTGTTAAAGTAGGTTTCCATTTTTCTGTAGGTGCAAATAAGATAAACTCATTCTTTTGTTTATTTATAATATATTCTTTTATACCTTGATATATTTCTAGATGATGTTCGCTAGATTGTCCTTGAATGAAATGAAAGTCAAATATTGTACACAGGATACTACATTGCTCTTTACATTTTATCAAATCATAATTATATTGTCCTTCTAGAGCTGAATAAATGATAGCTCTGTTATGGTCATACTCCAGAAATTTATTTTTGTGATTCATGTTTTTTCTCCTTAATCTCTTCTTTACTACTAAATCTGTTTTTGTGCTAATAGTTCATATTTTCATAAGTCATAAAACAACAACTGTTTATTACAATTATACAATAAAAACAGCAAAATTGTTTGTCCAATTAGGTTTGTCCATTTTCCGTCAGTTTTAATAGTATGTTGTCACATTCAATCTGCGTTGAAAAAACCAAATTGCTTGCAAAATCAACCATGTGTGTATTGAAGTAACATCAAAAACGGCTAAAATATGTTTCCCCTTACATGGTTGAAAACCGTCTATAATACCAAAGAAACATATTTTTTGATTTTAACTATTAAATTATTAGATCAAAGTACCATCGTTGATTTCTACATCAAAAGATTGATTTGTAGGGTATAAATCCCCTTTACTTAACTGTTTAAGGTAATCGATGTTAAAACAATTTAGCACCCTAAAATTATAGCTTTACCAAGAGGATAATCGAAAGCAACTATTGAATAAGTCTTATATATACCAATTCAGTTCTGCCTAATTAATGATTAAACTGCACAACAAGATAAATGAGAAACATCTTTTTCAAGCGAGAGGATTGCTAACTTAAGTCCTTCTGACATGGTTAGATATGGAACCATCGTTTCTTTTAAATCTTGAATCGTTAATCCGAATTTGATGGCCAATGTGGCTGAGTAAATGATCTCACCAGCATCCTCAGCCAAAATATGTACACCTATAATTTTGTTAGTTGCTTGATCAACAACAATTTTGAAAAGACCCCTAGTGTCATGATTGACGAGTGCTCTTGGCACCATTTCTAAATCAATTGTTCGTGAAACTGTTGAGTATCCTAGCCTGTTTGCTTCATGTTCAGTGTAGCCAACAGATGCGATTGAGGGTGTCGTGAATATAACACTAGGCACATATCTCAAATCTATCGTCTTTTTAACATTACCAAATGCGTTATCCATAACTACTCCACCTTGATAAGCTGCAACGTATACAAACATAGGACCACCAGTGACATCACCAGCTGCATAAATATTTTCATTGCTAGTTACACCGAAATCGTTAATTAATATCTCGTTTGTATCACCAAGTTTAACTCCAGCTAAATCAAGATTCAAATCTTCTGTACTAGGAGTACGTCCGGCTGCAACGAGTAGTGCTTCACTTTCTAAATATGTTTTCTCGTTGTTTTTTGTGAAATGAATCTGAATCAAATCCTGGTTCTTTTCAACTTTGTCATAAGAAATATCATTGATCAATTCAATACCATCAGTCTTTAGTATTTCCTCCATTTTAATCGATATTTCTGAATCATACTCTTTTAATAAATAATGACTTCTTCTTAAAAAAGTAACTTTTGATCCCAAATTTTTTAACATTTGTCCGAGTTCTAGTGCAATATATCCAGATCCGATAATAACAATACTTTTAGGTGTTTTTTTTAATTCTAGTAATGTAGTACTGGTCAAATAATTAACCTGATCTAACCCCTTTATATTGGGAATCACAGGCTTAGAACCTGTCGCAATCAAGTATTTATCTGCAGTATAAACGTTGTTATTTACTGAAATTTGACTACTATTGATAAATCTTGCGTGTCCTTTAATAAGTTCAATTTGATAAACATCTAGTAAGTTTATATATTTTTTTTGTCTTAACTGGTCAACTAAATGATTCTTTTGGTCAATCAGTTGTTCAAAATTTACCTCGTTTGATGATATATTTAATCCTTGAAAATTGTGGCTCTTTGAAAATTGATTTATATAACCTGCACGAATCATGGTTTTTGATGGCACACATCCAACGTTAACACATGTGCCTCCAATCGTATCCCGTTCTATAATTGCTACCGTCTTACCATATTCTTTAGCCTTAATTGCTGCAGAAAAAGCAGCACTGCCTGATCCAATAATAATTAAATCAAAATCTTTTTTATTGGATGTGCTGTCTTGTGCTATATGATTCTCTTCATGTACAGATTTCAAATAATATGGTGTTTTACTCAATGCCAATTCAACATCTTTAAAAGAAA
>SWCA01004230.1_pt1 | contig 35981 bp, 34 predicted proteins | sample 4692961 | NCBI WGS metagenome assembly SWCA01 (sample SAMN10267275, study PRJNA491770) | bioreactor metagenome | isolation source: DHS bioreactor inoculated with | place: Japan: off Shimokita Peninsula
AATCAACACTTTAAAGCCTTTTTTCTAATCTGTTAAAGTAGAACTAAGAGACCTGCTTCAAGCAAAACATCTGTCTAAAGTTAATAAATACATAAACATCCGAATATCTGCAATACGATGTTCGTCAGCATATTTGTGCTTTTAGCCCTGAGCATAAGCACGATTTGTTAGTCTGTTTTTATTTTTTTTTCGATGTACTTTGAATTCATAATCCGCAATACGCCCATGTAGTCCATTTCGAACTCAAGTTGCGATCCAACCTGGTAGTTTTCGTCATTTTTGCCCAAATCAACCACCAACATGTCCGACGATGCGCCAACGATCTTCAGGTTCTTATTTTTTAGCTTGATGTGGTTCTCATCAATATCCAGCAAGCCGAGGTCAATCAGCGCGCGGTAGGAGGTTGCCGACTGGTCAGCCTCATCAAAAATCACGGTTTCGCCCAGCAGGTTTTTACCCAACTCACCAATTGGAGTCATTCGTTTTTTTGTCAACTCAATAATCTCGGCATAAAGTTGAAAGGCGTCATTTTCCATCTGTTCGAAGGTGACATTGTTGTAAACATCAGTCCCAAGGAAAAAGGTTTCACCGATCCTGAAATGGTTGATTCCCTTTGGAAGCAAGCCTTGAAAAATTAAAGGAACCGTTACTGATGCACCGCCTGAGACATACTGAATTTCCTTGTTGAATTTCGCCTCAAGCAACTGTTCGTACAAACAAAGCTGCACCAGTTTATCGTGGCTCGGCAAAATACCGTACATGCAGGTTAAATTGGTGCCAATGCCAACTACTTCAATGTTGGGTAAATTGAAAACCGAATTGTAAAAGTCGAGAAAATCTTCCTGCAGTACCCCTTCGCGTAGCTCACCCATTTCAATCATGATGATGATTTTGTGGGTTTTTCCTTGTTTTTGAGCTTCCTGAGAAAGCCGTTCGATGGTGTCTTTTTCCGTATTAAAACTGATGTCGGCGTATTTGACGATTTTCTCAATGGAGTGTTTTGGTGGTGGTTTAATGTAAACAGTTTCAACTTCGTCCGAAATCGACTTAATCATTTTGAGGTTTGAAACCCGCGAATCACACAATTGTTTGATACCCAGATTTATTACTTCTTCCAGGTAGCGTTTGTTGCCACATAACATTTTGGAAACAACCGCCCAGGTGATTCCGTTTTGTGATAGCAGTTCTTCGAGGTAGTCGTAGTTCTTTTTTAGTTTCTTGGTATCTAATGTGATAAATGCCATAATGTTTTGCCTTTAAGTCTTGGTTTGCGGTGAATGGACAAATCGAATCTCAGCCAGCCCTGTTAATTCAAGAGGAAGCCTTGTCCTTCCTGTTTGACTTCAACATGCAAAGATAAACGCTTTTATTCGTATCGAAACAAATAATTGTCTTTTGATTGGATTTCTTCATCTTGTGCTGCCTGAAATGTGTTGTATTTGTTTTGTTTGCGAGGTGGAGTGATAAAATGATTGGGTTTTATCCATTTCGTATATTTTTTGTTTTTGTTGTTTTAAGGGATTGACATATAGGGAGTAGCATTTTTTTTCGTGAGTCTTTTCGTTTTCTATTTTTTAATTCCAATAGCAAAACAAGTCTGATGCCAGTTTGTTCGTGCTTTGCTTGGTGTGACATTTCATGAGGCAAAATAAGTGCTATAGGAATTATTGTTTTGAAAAAAAGTGATGCATTAATCTTTGCATCACTTTTTAAAGGCTTTTTTAGAATCAGTTATTCGGCTGTTTCTTTTTTCAAGTATCTGTCCAGAAATTTCAAAATCTCTCCGTAGCCGCGAATTTCATTTTCTTTTTTGATGAATCCATGTCCTTCATCTGGAAAAACGATGTATTCAACCGGGACATTATTGGCTTTAATGGCTTCGACAATTTCATCCGATTCAACCTGTAACACCCGGGGATCGTTGGCTCCTTGCAGAACCATCACCGGATTTTTGACATTTTCGGCATGAAACAGGGGTGAAATATCGTAAAGGCGAACGGAGTCCTCGGTGAATGGATCGCCCAGTTCGGTGTATAGTGCTTCTCGAAACGATTCCCAGTAAGGGGGGATGGATTTGAGGGTGCGAAGCCAATTGGTAACCCCGAAGATGTTCACTCCCACCTCAAATTCATCGGGCGCAAAGGTCATGGCAGCCATCGTCATGTAGCCACCGTAGCTTCCACCGATGATGCCAATTTTGTCGTCGTCAATATAATCTTGTTGCTGTAGCCATTTTTTTCCCCATATGCAATCTTTCAGGTCTTTGTCGCCGTGATTGAGGTCATCCATTTTGTAAAAGGTCTTCCCATAACCACTACTTCCGCGGTTGTTTACGGCCAAAATAGCATAGCCGTGATTGACAAGGTATTGAATTAAAGCAAAATAACCTGTTCGTGATTGGCCTCCCGGACCACCATGTACCCAAACCAAAGCAGGCACTTGGCTGTCTTTTGAAGCGGTAATGGGCTTGTAGTAAATAGCTGGGATTTCCAGACCGTCGAACGATTCGTAACGAACCACTTCGGCTGGGACCAAATCTTGTGGATCAATTTCCGGGTTTAATGTGTCCGTTAGTTTCTTGAGCTCCTGTGTTTCGAAGTTGTACACATAGATGTTGTTTGGAGCTTTGGACGTTCCGATGGTTAACCGCAGTAGTTTTTCACTGTCCGAAAAGTTCACAGCCAGTATGTTTCCATCCGGTATGTCCGGAAAATTAACGGTTTCATTGGTGTTGGTATCTTTAATCAGCAGGGTGTTCTTTCCATCTTCGTTAATGGCGATTACGCGATATTTTTCGTTTTCGCTCAGGTAACTGTACATCACGTCCCAGTTTGTCTCAAACAAAACGTTTTTGTCACCGGTAGCAATTTTGTATTGGACCAGGTAGGCAAATTCTTTTCCTGAATTGGTAATAAAATAAAAATGGGCATCATCTTTGCTGAATCCGGCGCTTCTGTATTCGCCCGGTTCTTCGGATACTTCAATCATTTCTTCGGTCTCTCGGTCATACAGGAATAGTTTATTCTCACTTGTTGTAATGGTTTGGCTCAGGGCAAAAAGCTTTTCGTTATGGGACACTCCCGAGATATCCAGTCCTTCGTCGTTTTGATAAATCATCTCCGCTTTCCAGTCTGTAATCATCATTTTGTAGAGGTCGAAGAATTTTGGGTCTCTTTTGTTGGATGTGTAAAACATCGCTTGGTCATCTTCGCTCCAGCCACCAAACTGAGCCTTTTCTTCTTCTCCTGGTGTCAGATCAACTGAACTCCCATCTGATTTCAGCAGGTACAGGTGGTCAATTTCGTTTCCTCCTTTGTCGGCCGAATAAATGATCTCGTTGCTTCCCGGGACATAATCCTGGGCAAAAAGGGACTCTTCCTGTGAGTTTGTGATTTGCTTTTTGGAAGCATCGGCAATGGAGATTTCGTACACATTGAAAATGCCGGTTTCGTCAGTGCTGACCAGTAGTTTGGTTTCATCTTCTGAAAATGCACCTCCTGAAATCCGGGTGTTTTCATAAAACTGTTCGATGGAGTACTTCTTTGGGATGTGTTTTTCCGCCGGCTGTGAACAGGCTGCCAGAATCAGTATTGGCAAGAGAAAAGTTAATTTTTTCATACGCATTGTTTTTGGATTATTAGTGGATGTTTCTAATGGGATTTTCGCTACTGGTGTCGAAGGGGCATCAATTAATGTATTGTTTGTTTATTTGTAATGTCAAACTAAGTTATTGAAATTTGGTCAGTTTATTGATACATGTTTTACGTTTTTATAAATGAAAAATGGCACCCATTTCCGGATGCCATTCTTTTTTTGATGGAAAAATTCGCTTACAGATCCTTAATTTCATTGACCAGTTTTTGAAGTGTGCTTTTGGCATCTCCGAAAAGCAGCCTGGTTTTTTCATCAAAAAATAAGCTATTTTCAATGCCGGCATACCCTTTGCCCCGGCCACGTTTCATAACGATAATGTTCTTTGATTCGTGCGCCTTTATGATAGGCATTCCGGCTATTGGGCTCGAAGGATCGTTGATAGCGGCCGGATTCACCACATCATTGGCTCCAATGACGATGCAAACGTCGGTACTTGGCATGTCTGGATTGATGTCGGCCATTTCCACCAGCTGATCGTAAGGAACATCAGCCTCGGCCAGCAAAACGTTCATGTGTCCGGGCATACGTCCGGCCACCGGATGAATGGCATAACGTACGTTCACGCCTTTCGATGACAACAATTCATCCAGTTCGTGACAAACATGTTGGGCCTGCGCAACTGCCAGTCCGTAACCGGGAATGATAACCACATTTCGCGAATAGGCAAGCAGAACAGAAGCATCGCTCATGGTAATTTCTTTCATGGTTCCCTGTTCTCCTTCGGCCGCAGCGCCACCTCCGCCAAAAGCGCCAATGATCACGTTCACTAACGAGCGATTCATGGCTTTACACATCAGCAAGGTTAAAATGCTTCCGGCAGCTCCCACTAAAATTCCACCCAAAATCATGGCCTGGTTGTTATAAATGAAACCTGCCATGGCGGCGGCAATACCGGTAAAGCTGTTTAGCAGAGAGATCACCACGGGCATGTCGGCACCCCCGATTGGCATCACGAAAAGCACTCCGTAGAGTAATGAAACCGCCAATAGCAGGTAAATAGCCCAGTTTAAGTCGGCTGGTGTTTGACCTGCAAGCAAGATGAAAAGTGCCAGACCTAACGTTCCGGCCAGCAAAACTAAATTGATATAGCTCAGGTAGCCAGCCCGGATGTCGTTGACTTTGCCGTCGAGTTTGCCATATGCTACCATACTTCCGCTGAATGCAATGCTTCCAATGATTAGTCCAAGCAAGGTGACCAATACCGAGCCCCAATTGTTCATGTCAGCATTGGGGAATTCGAGCAAGGCAACCAAGGCAGAGGCCGCACCACCAGTAGCGTTGTAGAACGACACCAGTTGTGGCATAGCGGTCATTTTTACTTTGCGGGCAATGATCCAACCAATGGCCGAACCCACACCAATAGCAGCCAGGATTATCCATACATTGGCCGGTTGAATGCCGCCGCCATTGGCATTCTTATGCAACAGGATGGTGGTGAGCATAGCCAGTACCATACCGGCGCCAGCGTAAAAGTTACCTCGCCGGGCCGATTCGGGGTGGCTCAGCAATTTCAGTCCAACAACAAAAAGTAGGGCAGCTATTAAGTAACTTAGTTCGAGGAGGGTTCCTCCCACAGTAAATTCAACACCGTTAAATGTTCCAAGTATTTTATCCATGAGTTCCTCCTATTTTTTCTTCTTTTTAAACATTTCCAACATGCGGTCGGTAACCACAAAACCACCTACCACATTGAGGGTTCCAAAAATGACAGCAAAAATCCCAAGAATGAGCTCGGTGTTGATTCGACTGGCGTCGGCATGTCCAACCAGAATGATTCCGCCGATGATGATTACACCGCTGATGGCATTGGCTCCCGACATTAACGGGGTGTGTAACACTGCGGGTACGTTGGAGATGACTTCAATCCCCAAAAAGATGGAAAGTGCGATAATGAAAATCGCTTCCTTGTACGCATAGAAAAAGACTAATATTTCTTCCATTGGATTTAATTTTTCGGTTGAATGACTGATCTGACGCGTTCATTGATGATTTCCCCCTTGTGGGTAATACAGGTCCCTTTAATAATATCGTCATCAAAATTCAGTTCAAGTTTTCCTTCTTCATTAATCAACACCTCCAGAAAGTTGAGGATGTTTTTGCCGAACATTTTGCTGGCATCTACCGGCATCTTCGACGGATAGTTCGATTGCCCAATAATGGTGACACCGTGCTCAATAATGGTTTCATTATCTTTGGTCAACTCGCAGTTGCCTCCGCTCGAGGCTGCCAGGTCAATAATCACTGACCCGGGCTTCATACGGGCAACTGCTTCCTTTGGAAGTAGCAGGGGAGCTTTATGCCCCGGTATTTGTGCGGTGCAGATCACTACGTTGGCCTTGGCGGCATGATCATTAATCGCTTGTTGTTGCCTCTGCTTAAACTCGTCGGTTTGTTCAATCGCATAACCTCCGGCAGCAGCGTCTTCCTTGGCTCCCTCCACTTCCACAAATTTGGCGCCAAGGCTCATCACTTCTTCCTTTACTGCTGACCGAACATCAAAGGCTTGCACCTGTGCTCCGAGCCTTTTGGCTGTTGCTATGGCTTGTAAGCCGGCAACACCAGCCCCCAGTACCAGTACGGTTGCCGGGCGAATGGTTCCGGCGGCAGTCATAAACATAGGGTAAAAGGTGGGAAGGTGGTTGGCGGCATCCAGCACTGCTTTGTAACCAGCAACCGTGGCTTGCGATGACAAAACATCCATTGCCTGTCCGCGTGTAGAGCGGGGGATGGCATCCATGCTGAATGTTGTGATCCCTTTGTCTGCAAATTGTTTTACCAAAGCGGTGTTCCAAAGCGGGTTGTACTGGCTCAGCCAAAGTTGTTCCTTGCCGAGCGAATTGACCAGCTTTTCGTTCGGAGCATGAATCCCAATCAGAAAATCAGCTTTCGTTAATACGTCTTCTCGAGAAGCAATGGTTGCTCCGGCTTCTTGGTAGGCTGCATCGGTTGCCATAGCAGAATCGCCGGCTCCAGTTTCCACACAAACATCCACTTTTCGTTTTGTCAGGCTGGAAACAATTTCGGGTAAGAGGGCCACCCGATTTTCATAATCTCCCTCTTTTAAGAGTCCAATAAGCATAAACCAGAATATTAAGTGATTATTAGTAACGCTTTTTCTATCTAGTTAAATCAATTTTTGCTGACATGGTTCACGAATATAAGGACTTTCTGTTTTTAATGAAGGAATTAGATCTTGAAATTGTGTAAAACTATTTCTGAAAAAAACGGACTTAAATGGGCGAAGAAAATATCTTTGCATTCTCATTTAAAAGAAAGAATTATGCAGACTTGGTTCGAATGCAAAGTAAAATATGTGAAAGTAGATCAGGACGGCCGTGAGCGCAAAGTGTCGGAAGCGTATTTGGTTGATGCGGTTTCGTTTACTGATGCCGAAGCCCGGATGATTGAACAGATGCAGCAGTTGGTTCGGGGCGGCGAATTTTATATCGACAATATCAAAAAATCAAACATCATTGAAATCTTTCCTCACGATAATGGAGAGTACTGGTTTAAAGCTAAAATTGGTATTCTTACGATTGATGAAAAGGCGGGCAAGGAGAAAAAAATCAACAACTATTTTTTGATTGCTGCTGATGATTTCAAGCAAGCTTTGCTGCGCCTGGAGGAGGATCTCTCTTATATTCTGGTTCCTATTCAAATTTCAGCGATGAACCTGAGCACCATTGTTGATGTGTTTCCATATTTCAAGGATGAAGTGAATGAGCCGCTGCCCCCGCATTTAAAGCGTATTGAGCCGGAAGAACCTGTTGAAGACACTGCTGAAACAGATCAGTTGCTGGCTGATGATGATTCGACAGAAGAAGAAGCGGAGTCGGAGCCGGACGAAGAGTAAACAGCCGGAGTTTTTCGATTTTAAATCACTTCGGAAAAGATAACGATCAAAAAAGAATCCCGGAAGTGAATTGCTCCCGGGATTTTTTATTGGAAATCAGTTGGATTGCGGAAAGGTTTCCTTCAGCCCAAACATAACCCTGAAGAAACAAAATTGGTCACGTTTTAATGGTTCAAACAGGTAGTAGGCTGTTGCTACTCGACAAATGTCCTTTACTTCGGTGAAAATTTCATTGACAGCCAGCCTTCCGGATTCACTTAAGCGATCAGAGGCTACAATCAGGTCAAAGCAGGAGTTGAATTCGTGCAATTGATCGTCAAACTCCAGAATCTTGTCAATCAACTCTGCAGGAATGGTTTTGCTGGTCAGTGTTTGTTTTGATTCCACATTCATGTTTTCGTGAATCACCTTCAATAAAAAATACAGACTTTGATAATCACCGTTTTTCGCTTCGCTGAAGTAGTCATTATAGCCCAAGACTTCAAAAATATGTTTCTGAAATTTTTTATCCTCTTTAAAATCAACCTTGATAAGGGCACGCAGCAGGGCGACTTTTCTTAGTGATGAAATCATAAGCTCGTGCACATACTGTTGTTTGTCGGTGTGTTTGTAATATTCGTCGGCTGGCAGAAATTTGGCTTTAACCTTTTTTACTTTCGACATAAGTTCTTTTGCGTACTCCAAAGTCCAGTCTCTTCGAATAAGGGAGAGTTCGTAGATGTTCTCGTTAAATGATTGAACGATTTTCATGCAAGCCAGAAGCGTTGCATTGGCTGTTGAGCATGTTATTTTTTCTTCCATTTGTGTTGGTTTTTTTGTTTGAGTTATTATTGAACATCGGAAAAAAGTTACGATAAAACCAACTCAAAAAAAATGTTTAATCTTCTAAAAACGAGAATTATGTTGTAGAATATCTTAGTCGAGTGGACTGAGTGAGAGGTGAGTTTTGTAAAGAACCAATGTTTTTATTGAGGCTTGGCTTGAATGCAGGAGAAATCTTCGATAGCACTACGCTGCTATTTATATTGAATCCAGATAGTTTTTTGGTCTTTTGAGCTTGCCGCGAAGCCTTCATAAGACAAAAGCTCCCGGGCAAATGATTTTTACCTGGGAGCCTTTATTATTTCAACTGAAGAATAGTGTTTCTTAGTAATTGATTTTCACACCCCGTTTGCGCTCAGCTTCGCGAAGCAGGATTTTCCGCATGCGGAATGATTTGGGTGTCACTTCCAGGTATTCGTCTGAGCTAATGTACTCCAAAGCTTCTTCCAAACTAAAACGTACGGGTGGGGCCAACTTGGTTTTTTCATCCGACCCTGAGGCACGCATGTTGGTTAGCTTTTTCGATTGGGTGACGTTGATGGTCAAATCATCGGCACGGGTGTTTTCGCCAATCACCATGCCTTCGTACACATCTTCGCCCGGAGGAATAAAGAAGCGTCCACGGTCCTGCAATTTATTCAGGGCATAGGCAAAGGTTGTTCCGGGTTCCTTGGCAATCAGCGAACCGTTTTTGCGGCCTTCAATCGGGCCTTTTACGGGTTGGTATTCAATAAACCGGTGCGTCATCACTGCTTCGCCGGCAGTGGCGGTCAGCATGTTTGTTCGCAGTCCGATAATTCCACGCGATGGAATCAGGAATTCCAGGTGGATGCGATCGCCTTTGCGTTCCATATTTTGCATTTCACCTTTGCGGGCAGTAACCAACTCAACAACTTTACCTGAAAATTCATCGGTAACATCGACATGCATTTCTTCAATTGGCTCACATTTGATGCCGCCAATTTCCTTGTATAAAACCTGTGGCTGGCCAACCTGCAACTCATAGCCTTCTCGGCGCATGGTTTCAATCAGTACCGATAAGTGCAGTACTCCGCGCCCGTAAACAGTAAAGGTATCGGCGGTTGAGCCTTTTTCAACACGCAGGGCCAGGTTTTTCTCCAGCTCCTTATACAGGCGGTCGTGCAGGTGGCGTGAGGTCACGAATTTGCCTTCTTTACCAAAGAATGGCGAATCGTTGTTGGTAAATACCATGCTCATGGTGGGTTCGTCAACTGCGATCGGATCCAGCGGCTCGGGGTTTTCGAGGTCACAAATGGAGTCGCCAATGTCGAAGCCTTCGATACCAACCAGCGCGCAAATATCACCGTTGATCATACTGTCAACTTTCTGACGTCCAAGTCCGGTAAAGGTGTGCAGTTCTTTAATTTTTGTGCGTTTGACCGATCCGTCGCGTTTGACCATGGCAACCTGCATGCCTTCTTTTAATATACCACGGTGGATCCGTCCAATGGCTATCCGGCCAACGTAGGCCGAATAATCGAGCGAGGTAATGAGCAACTGCGGTGTTCCCGGGTTTGGTTTTGGCTCGGGTATGTGTTCGATAATGGCATCCAGCAGTGGGCTGATGTTATCTGTTTTATCGCTCAGGTTGGCAGTCATCCAGCCTTCTTTGGCCGAACCGTAAATCGTTGGAAAATCGAGCTGTTCTTCGGTAGCATCGAGGCTAAACATGAGGTCGAAAACTTGCTCGTGTACTTCCTCCGGACGGCAATTGGGCTTGTCAACTTTATTAATAACTACAATGGGTTTCAATCCCAAAGCCAGCGCTTTTGAGAGTACAAAACGGGTTTGAGGCATGGTGCCTTCAAAAGCATCAGCCAGCAGCAATACGCCGTCGGCCATGTTCAGTACCCGCTCTACTTCACCACCAAAGTCAGAGTGACCCGGTGTGTCAATGATATTTATTTTAACATCTTTGTAAACTACTGAAACATTTTTTGCCAGGATGGTAATCCCGCGTTCCCGTTCCAGGTCATTGCTGTCGAGAATCAACTCCTGCTTTTTCTCGTGATCTTTCATCACATTGCAATGGTATATCATTTTATCGACCAGGGTCGTTTTGCCGTGGTCAACGTGCGCGATAATCGCGATGTTCCTAATCTTCTGCATATAATCTCCAAAATTGAGGCGCAAAGATAATCTTATTTCAGTTGCTTGCTCCTGTTCCACTAATTTGTTGACGGTAACTTAACAAGCAGGTTCGCTAATGGGGTGATGGTGATCGGATAAATAATTCAATGATTTCGGATTGAATTGATAATTAGTCATATGTCGTCTGGTTTTCAAAGGTGGAAGTGGGGGCAAAGCGGGTTATTTTGGCTGCGCTTTTTTTGACATCCGAGAATCAGTCCGGTGGACTTCGAAAAATGAACTCCGCTAATGTCGCATAAATTTGGCTTTCCCGGTGTCAACCACCAAAACTTTGTATGGGCTAAGTTCAATTTTTACGGGGTTTTCGATCAAGATCGGTTCGCCATCAATATGAAACTTATCAGACGAAGTTCTCATAATCAGGGCATTTTTACAGGGCAAATATTGGACGTGTTTGGACGGTTTAAGCCGGCCAAGAAACAGTTTGAGTGAGAACAGGGGAAACAGGCTAATTGGAAAGGCCCTGACCATCACCAAATCAAAACGACCATCGGTTGGATTCGCCTGTGGCGCGATTCGTGCGCCATATCCGAACTGTGCGGTATTGGCCAGATTAACCATGAAAAAGCGTCCGTTGATGGTCTCGTTTTCCAGTTCAATGGATGCTTCGATTGGGACAAAACGCCAGATGACGCGCATGGTGCTGATCAGGTAATTCCGAAAACCGCGTCCTTTTAGCTTGTGAAAATCATGAGCGACTGATCCATCGTAACCTACGCCCGAAATATGCATGCTGACATAGCCGTTTACCAGCATCACATCGCTCGACATGGTTTTGCCATGCTCTATTGCGGTCATCAGGTGAAGAAGATTTCTGCTGAACCCGAATTCACGGGCAAACCCATTGCCCGAGCCGAATGGAAGGACGGCGAGTTTCTTCGTGCTTCCTACAAGGGCCGATGCCATTTCGTTCACGGTTCCATCGCCTCCAACGGCCACAAATACGTCAAAGTTGTCGAATTGTTCGCCGACAATTTGGGCAGCATGTTTTGGATATTTTGTAATCTGAACGGCTACGGGAGGATCGAGATTTTCCAGTTGAAATAGCAGTTTTTGTATTTTTTGCTGTCCGGCATTCGGGTTTACAATAAAAAGCGTCTTGGCTTTTGTTCGCTTCATCTGACTGTTATTTTTAGTCTGCTCCGGTTAGATTATGCCTTACTCGGGTTCAATCGAATCGGCTGGATTTTGAAATGTCTGGTTGGCGGTTCTTGAATTTTTCAGTTCCTCTTTCACCAAATTGAGAGGTTGGATCTCAGCGAGTTGAATACGCTTAATTTCGTGTAATCCAGCTTCTTCTTTGACTGGTCGCCGTGTAAAGCTTTTAAACCACTCATAAAGGTTGTCGTCGTTGTATACGCGATGAATATCGTGACCCTTTCCAGCCAAGCGGCTGTAGACAACGGGTGCCTCGTGGGCTTTTAATGCTTCCACCATTCGATCTGACCGAACAACCGAAACGAGCTTGTCTTTTGCTCCATGAAATACCCAAATGGGCAAGTGCGTCAGATTTTCAGCCCATTCATCTTTTGCTCCACCGCAAAGCGGGGCAATGGCTGCAAATATGTGGGGATATCGGTTGGCCAACTCCCAGGTCCCAAAGCCACCCAAGCTCATCCCGGTGAGGTATACGCGCGAGGGGTCAATGTGGTGTTGCTCACTAATCTCGGCATAAATGGTATCGAACCAATTTTCGCTGGCCCAGTTCTTACCCCATGGACATTGTGGCGCCACAACAATGAAATCGAGCTTTTTGCCTTTATCCAAAAAGTAGGGCAGGCCGTAACGTTTGATTCGATTGATGTCGGTTCCGGAAACGGAGCGGCCATGCAGGTAGAAGATCACTGGTAAAAGTTCACTACTTAAACTGTCATAGTTTTCCGGAAGAAAAGTTAAGTAATTGTACCTGACTTTTTTGTCGATATTTTGTGCTTCTGTATGATGAAATATGGAAACTGTCACGACCAACAGCATCACAACGACGATTCGGCGCATATTTTTTCTGAATTGATGTTGTGAATATAGGAAAAACTTGTGTTCAAGATTCTTCGCATTGATATTCCTGATATCTTTTTATTAATTAGTTGTAAAAAGAATCCCCTTTTTTGCGGCAACCTACCAATAGCCAGCCAACCATACAGTGACGAATCAACCAACCTACTTGTGGCGTTTCTTCAGCTCGCGGACCAAGTCTTCAATCCGGTAGCCCTTATGGGTAAGCAGCACAATCAGGTGGTAAAGCAAATCGGCTCCTTCGTACAAAAAGTTTTCATCGTCGTTAGCCATGGCGCCAATAATGGTTTCCACAGCTTCTTCTCCCACCTTTTGGGTAATCGTGCGCGTTCCTTTTGTAAATAGAGAGGTGGTGTACGAACCTTCCGGCATTTCCTTTTTGCGTTGGTCAATAAAGTCCTGCAGGTGTTTAATGAAAGCCAGATCGTCCAACTCGTTGGTTTCGTTCCAGCAGGTGTCGCTGCCCGTGTGGCAAACTGGTCCAATAGGATTTACTTTAATCAACAGGGTGTCGTCGTCGCAGTCTGACGTGATGGAAACGACATTCAAAAAATTGCCGCTTTCTTCGCCTTTGGTCCACAGCCGGTTTTTGGTACGGCTGAAGAAAGTGACCTTTCCGGTTTCCTCGGTTTTGGCCAGCGCTTCTTCGTTCATAAAGCCCAGCATCAACACCTTGTTGGTTTGGTTATCTTGAATAACGGCCGGGATGAGGCCGTTCTGTTTTGAGAAATCTAGTTTTTTGTCCATGTATTTTTTTTTGTGTTTTAATCGACATACGTCTCTCTTACGATTGACTTCAGTTCACTGATCTCAGACTTTGTCAGGGATCCCAATACTTTTATAATTCTTTGCTTGTCAATTGTCCGGATTTGGTCAAGCACGACCCAGCTTTTTTTATCGTCGTGCTTTAGGGCTATCCGTGTCGGGTATTTTTTAGAGCTGGTTGTCATTGGGGCAATCACAACTGTTCTTAAATATTTATTCATCTCGTCGGGCGAAACAACCACACAAGGTCTGGGCTTTTTTATTTCACTCCCAATGGTGGGATCAAGATTGACCAATAGAATTTGAAATTGATTTATTTCCATTCCTCCAGATTTTCATCTTCGAATACATCATCAATCAATAATCGATCATCACCGCTCTCTGCCATTTCCTTGAACGCTTTTTCCCATCCTATTCTGGATTTTGATAATGGCTTGATAATGATTTGATCTTATTCCAGAATCAAATTAACCGAATCTTTGATGTTGTATTTGTCGATCATGGTTTTACTTAGCCGGATACCTTTTGAGTTCCCTATTTTTATAACCGAAACTTCCATGATTTTATTTTTTTTTGTAATTACAAAGTTATAACTCTCCACGAAAACCAGGGCTAACGAATTGGAATGTTTTTACTCCTCAAATAACTTTTCAAATCGGGAATGGCAATTTCCTTGTAATGAAATATGCTGGCGGCCAGTCCGGCATCGGCCTTTCCTTTGGTAAACACATCCACAAAATGATCCATGTTTCCGGCACCACCTGATGCGATGATTGGGATTCTCAGCATGTCAGCCATTTTTGCCAGCTCGTTGTTGGCAAAGCCGCCTTTGGTGCCATCGTGGTCCATTGAGGTGAACAGGATTTCGCCGGCGCCGCGGCCTTCGGCTTCTTTGGCCCAGCTAAATAATTCCTTGTCGGTTGGAATCCGGCCTCCATTCACAGTCACTGTCCAGTGTCCATCGTAGTTTTTGGCATCGATCGCCACAACCACAAATTGAGTCCCGAAGTTTTTAGCCAGATCATCGATCAGTTGCGGGTTGCGCACGGCCGATGAATTGATACTCACTTTATCGGCTCCGGCACTGAGCAAAGCTTCGGCATCCTTAATCTCGCTGATTCCACCACCAACGGTGAATGGAATGTTCAGCTCGCGGGCGATCCGTTTCACAAGTTCAACAAAGGTTTTGCGTCCTTCGTGTGTGGCCGTGATGTCGAGAAAGACCAGTTCGTCGGCTCCTTGTTCTGCATATAGCGCACCCAGTTCCACCGGGTCGCCCACCGACTGAATATTGACAAAGTTCACGCCTTTGACGGTCTGACCATCTTTAATGTCCAGGCATGGTATGATTCGTTTTGCTAGCATGTTTTAAGTTCCAAATTCCAGGTTTCAAATTCCAAATTAAAGTGCATCCGTTCGAAGTTCACGAGTACATAAGTGAGATGTGGTGTACGAATGTATTTACGAACGTATGAACTTGCTTATCTCATTTAAGCTTATCTTCTTTTCATAAATCGCTTTTCCGGTGATTACGCCCGGGACGCCCATTTCGTTCAGTTCGTGGATGTCTTTCATTGAAGCGATTCCGCCGCTGGCAATCAGCTCCAAGCCATCAAACTTGTCCATGATTTCTTTGTACAAATCGATGCTGGGGCCAGAGAGCATGCCGTCGCGTGCAATGTCGGTTGAGATTACTTTCTGAATTCCCTGGCTGGTGTAGCTTTGAATAAATTCAAGAATGGGCAATTCTGAAACTTCCTGCCAACCACTCACCGCGATCATTTTGTCCTTGGCGTCGGCTCCCAGAATGATTTTTTCGGCTCCATAAGTTTCAATCCAGCTTAAAAAAGTTTCTCGGTCTTTTACGGCAATGCTGCCGCCTGTTACCATTTGCGCGCCGCTTTCGAAGGCGATTTTCAAATCGTTATCAGTTTTTAGTCCGCCTCCAAAGTCTATCACCAGCTTGGTTTTAGAGGCAATGGTTTCCAGTACCTTGTAGTTGACAATGTGCTGGGCTTTGGCGCCATCCAAGTCCACCAAATGCAGCCGGGTGATTCCGGCGTCTTCAAACATTTTGGCCACTTCCAACGGATTTTCGTTGTACACCGTTTTCTGGTTGTAGTCGCCTTGTGACAAGCGGACGCATTTGGCGTCAATAAGATCAATTGCAGGGATGATGGTAATTTTGTTGTTCATTAGTACAAAGTTCATGGTACATAAGGAATTTGATTTTGCTCATGTAGTTATCTACACAAGCACTTATGCACTTATTCTTACAATTTCAAAAAGTTTTCTAATATTTTCGCACCAACCGGGCCGCTTTTTTCAGGGTGAAACTGGGTGGCGTAAAAATTGTCTTTGTGCAGGGCCGCGCTAAACGGGTTGATGTAATTGCCCAGGGCCGCGGTGTGCTCACCAACGGTGGCGTAGAACGAATGCACGAAATAAACAGACTGGTTGTCGAGCGACTCGTCGAACAAGTTGCTTTTTAAGTTGGTGATGGTGTTCCATCCCATATGCGGTACTTTGGTAACGAACTCCATTCTGGGTTCCGGGACAAAGCGTTTCACTCGTTCATCGAAAATGCCCAGGCAATGGGTGTCGCCTTCTTCGGAATGGCTGCACATGAGTTGCAAGCCCAGGCAAATGCCCAATACCGGCTGAGTCAGCGACGGGATCAGTTGGTCTAGTCCTTCTTTTTTCAGGTAAGCCATGGTGGTGCTGGCCTCGCCAACTCCCGGGAAAATCACTTTGTCAGCTGCCTCAATTTTTTCGTGATCGCCGGTAATTTCAGCTTGAATTCCCAAGCGAAACAAGGCATTGCTGACTGATTCAATGTTACCTGCGTTGTATTTGATGATGACGATGTTCATTCTTTGTCTTTTATGGGATTTACTTTTCTAGTAACTTGTCGATGACTTTTTTCATCTCATCGAACTCTTTCTCTTTGAAAAGCCTGGTCATGTAGACAATTTTTCCGGTTTTGTCGATGATGACATTGCGGGTTACACCGGCACCTTTTTCGGCATAACGATAAAAGATGCTGCCTTTGGGATCCAGCAGCAGGGGATAGGTAACCGGAATGTCTGTCGCAAATTTTTGTACTTTTTCTTTCGGCTCATCCAAGTCAACACCAAATAAGGCAAAGTTTGGATTGTCTTTGTGCTTCTGCCAAATTTCTTTTTCGATGTGCGGCATTTCTTTGCGGCAAACACCACACCAACTTGCTGTAAACTGGAGCATGATGACTTTCCCCTTGAAGTCCGAAAGTTGGATGGTTTTTCCCTCAGCTGTAACTGTTGTAAAATCAGGTGCCTGCTCTCCAATTTTGACGATGTAGCCATAGTCCGCAGGAATCTTCTTATCCGAAACTTGAGCATGCATTGAGTAGGTCAGGAAAACAAATAGAATTGCCAAATACTTCATACGTTCTATTTTTAATTGAAAACGACGGTCCGGTTGTTGTATACAAGAACTTTTCGCTGCAGATGCTTGAATACTGCATTGGAAAGTACAATTTTCTCCAGGTCGCGGCCTTTTCGGATCAGGCTTTTAATGGTATCCACATGGCTGCACTGGGTCACGCCCTGCTCGATGATCGGTCCGGCATCCAAATCGCTGGTGACATAGTGGCTGGTGGCACCAATGAGCTTCACCCCCCGGGCATGTGCCGCATGGTAGGGCTTCGCTCCGGCAAATGCCGGCAAGAACGAATGGTGAATGTTGATGATCTTGTTTGGGTAATGCGAAACAAAATCTTTCGACAAGATCTGCATGTAACGGGCCAGTACCACGAAATCGATTTTGTGTTTTTTGAGTAAGGCCAATTCCGCGGCTTCCTGTTCGGCCTTGTTCCCTGCAGTCACAGGCATATATTCAAAAGCAATGCCAAATCGTTCGGCCACAGGGCGCATGGTTTCGTGGTTGCTGACGATCACCGGAATTTCGACATCCCACTCACCAGCTGTGTAGCGCGACAGAATATCGAACAGGCAATGCGACATTTTAGATACGAAAATGGACATCCGGGGCACATCTTCAGAAAAATAAAGCTTCCAGTTCATTTCCAGTTTCGAACCAATCAGTGTATCGAAATATTCGCCGATTTTTTCGGATGGAATCGCAAAATCTTTCAACTCCCATTCCACACGCATGTAAAAAATCTTTTCAACCCGGTCAACATGCTGGTCCAGGTTGATGATGTTTCCGTTGTTCTTGTTCAGAAACTCGGTAACGGTAGCCAGTATCCCTTGCCTGTCGGGGCAGTGGATCAACAGAATGGCTGTATTCTTTTTCTCACGTAAGGGTTTAATGCTTTTCATTTTTTCATTTTTTACCACAAAGGGCACTGAGTTTTTTCACAAAGTACACGAAGTTATTTGATTAATAATCCCGATTCCTGTTTGTAAATTCATAGGATCACACGTTTTATCCCATGTTTTAGAATTTTTACATGGAAGTTTACCAAGAGCCCGAGCTTGCATTTTGATAGTTTTAAATAAGTTAGAATTTGTGCCAAATGAATCTCAGATAATTCGTCAACCGCTTTCACTTCAATGATGATACAATCTTCAACCAATAAATCAACACGGTAACCAGCCTCAAGTTTTACTTCCTTATAGATTAGCGGCAGCGGTTTTTGCCTTTCTGCTTTTAACCCTGACTCCATGAGTTCATACATCAGGCATTCTTCATAAGCATTTTCAAGAAGGCCGGGGCCTAAGGCGGAATGCACTTTAAAAGCACCGTTCAGTATTAATTTGAAAATATCCTCTCCGCTTAGCATTTCTTATTGGCCTTAGTGAAAAGACTTCTTGCTTTTCGTGGTTGAAATTTATAATGCGCCTTTGGTTGAAGGCAGTTCAAAGTTAAACAGATCTTTCTTAATGGCCATTTTAATGGCGCGGGCCAGGGCCTTAAAGATTCCCTCAATTTTATGGTGTTCATTTTCGCCTTCCGCTTTGATGTTGATGTTTGAAAGCGAGGTGTCGGAAAATGATTTGAAAAAGTGAAAGAACATTTCGGTTGGCATGTCGCCTACTTTTTCGCGCTTGAACTCAGCGTCCCAGACAATCCAGGGGCGGCCGCCAAAATCGAGGGCTACTTGTGCCAGGCAATCATCCATGGGCAGGCTGTAGCCGTAGCGCTCAATGCCGCGCTTATCACCCAAGGCCAGCTTGAAAGCTTCTCCCAGTGCTAATCCTGTGTCTTCGATGGTGTGGTGCTCATCCACCTGCAAGTCGCCGTTCACCCGGATCGTTAAATCAACACCGGCGTGGCGGGCAATTTGGTCGAGCATGTGGTCGAAAAAATGCAGGCCTGTGCTGATGTCGCCTTTCCCGGTACCATCCAAATTGAGTTCAATTTTGATCTGCGTTTCCTTCGTGTTGCGTTTCACTTTGGCTGTTCGCTCCGGAGCGGCAACCCGGGCGTAAATAGCATCCCAACTGGTGGTGACCAACGTGCAAAATGATTCCAAGCCCTGCTTTTTCAGTTCATCTGTCAAAGATCCATCATTGATCAGAATGCCTTTTGCTCCGAGGTTTTTCGCTAGTTCAATATCTGTGAGGCGATCCCCAATAACAAAGCTGTTGGCCAGATCATAACTGCCATCCAAAAATTTTCCCATCAGCCCGGTTCGGGGTTTGCGGGTCGGCGCATTGTCTTCGGGAAAGCTCCGGTCGATCAGGATATCATCAAAAACAACGCCTTCGTTTTCAAAAGTCAGAAGCATTTTGTTGTGAGCCGGCCAAAAGGTTTCCTCCGGGAAGGAGTCCGTTCCCAAGCCATCCTGATTGGTCACCATCACCAATTCGTAATCCAGGTTTTTAGCAATGAAATGCATGTTTCGAAAAACATTGGGAAGAAACTCCAGCTTTTCGAGCGAATCAATTTGTTCGTCTTCGGGTTCACGAATCAGTGTACCGTCGCGGTCGATGAATAGTGCCTTTTTCAAATGAGTATTTAATGTTGTCATAAAGCAAGGGTTTTGTTAGTTAAACGTCATCCTGAACTTGTATCAGGACCTTTCCCGGAATCCCGACAGATTCCGAAAACAAGTTCGAAATGACGAGGTTATCGGGAGATGGACTTTTTTCAAATCAATTCATTCAGCTTTTCCAACAAGCTTCGGTTTTCTTCGGTTGATCCAACAGTTATGCGAAGGCTATCGTCGCACAAGACTACCTTCGAACGGTCGCGAACAATGATGCCATTTTCGACCAAAAACTCATAAATGCCGCGGGCATCATGCATTTTTACTAATAGAAAATTGGCATCCGATGGAAATACTTTTACAACAAACGGGAAGTTGATGAGTTCTGCCGCCAGTTTTTTTCGTTCGTCAATCAGCAAGTCCACCCATTGGTTTTTATCGGCTACCTGCTCAATCAGTTCCAATGCCTTTTGTTGCGTGAGCATGTTGATGTTGTACGGATACTTGATTCTGTTGAAGATCCGGATGATTTCCGGACTCGCAAAAGCCATTCCGAGGCGGATTCCAGCCATTCCCCAAGCTTTGGAAAAGGTTTGAAGGATGACCAGGTTTTCGTGTTGATTAAGTTTGGTCAGCAGACTGGCTCCCGGAGCAAAATCGATGTAAGCTTCATCAACAATCACTAAGCCTGAAAAGCTTTGGATGAGTTTGATTGTTTCACTTTTGTCGAGCAAGTTGCCGGTGGGGTTGTTGGGCGAGCAGATAAAAATCAGCTTGGTTTGGTCATCTGCTTGTTCCAACAGCGCATCTGCCGAAAAGCTGTAATCCGGGTTTAATTTGACTTTTCGAACTTCTATATCGTTAATGTCTGCCGAAACCTGGTACATCCCATAGGTTGGGTCGATCGTGACCATATTGTCATGTCCCGGTTCGCAAAATGCACGAAACAGCAGATCGATGGGTTCATCGCTTCCATTACCCAGGAAGATATGCGAGGGCTCACAACCCTTGATGGCGGCGATTTTTTCTTTCACTTTTCGTTGCAGCGGATCCGGATAGCGGTTGTAGGGTTCGTTGAACGGATTTTCGTTGGCATCGAGAAAAACCATGGCTTCACCGGTGTATTCATCGCGGGCTGATGAATAGGGCCTCAGGTTTTTGATGTTTGTGCGTATGAGTTTGTCTATTTCCATTTTGTATGCAAGTTGACGCCTCCGTCCCGGTAACCCGGGACACCTCCCCTTTGCAAAGGGGGGGAAGGTCGGTGGTTACTTTAAGCTTTTTAGTCTTAAACTGACGGCATTTTTATGTGCGTCCAGTTGTTCGGCTGCGGCCATCTTTTCAATGACCGGGCCCAGGGTTTGAATGCCGCCTTCAGTGACTTCCTGAAAAGTGATTTTACGAATGAAACTGTCCAGGTTAACGCCACTAAAGGATCGTGCCCAGCCATTGGTTGGCAGAGTGTGATTGGTTCCCGAAGCATAATCCCCGGCACTTTCGGGGGTGTAATTTCCAAGGAAGATCGAGCCGGCGTTGACGATTTTTTCAGCGACCTCCAGGTAATTGTTCATGGAGATGATCAGGTGTTCAGGTGCATATTCGTTGATCATTCGAATCATTTCGTCTTCGTTGTTCAAAACAATGGCAACACTATGACTCAAGGCCTTTATGGCAATTTCCATTCGGCTCAATTCAGTCAGTTGTTTGGCCAGCTCCGTTTCAACTTCTTCAACCAATTTCTCAGAATTGCAAACCAAGACCACTTGCGAATCTGGGCCGTGTTCGGCTTGAGACAATAAATCGGAAGCAATAAAAGCAGGATTAGCAGATTCGTCAGCCAAAACGGCTACTTCGGATGGGCCAGCGGGCATGTCGATGGCTACATCGCTGATGCTGACCAATTGTTTGGCAGCCATGACATATTGGTTGCCCGGGCCAAATATTTTAGAAACTTTAGGAACGGGGCCGGCACCGTACGCTAATGCGCCGATTGCTTGAACGCCACCGATTTTGAATATTTTAGTGACTCCCACTAATTTTGCTGCAAACAAAATGGCTGCATGAATTTTTCCTTCTTTGTTTGGTGGGGTGCATAAGACAATTTCGCGGCAGCCGGCAATTTTAGCTGGAATTCCCAACATGAGTACCGTTGAAAAAAGCGGCGCCGATCCGCCAGGAATGTACAGACCCACTTTTTCGATACCCACTGCTTTTTGCCAGCATACAACGCCAGGTGTGGTTTCAATCTTTTTCAATGCGGTTTTCTGACTGGCGTGAAACTGCTGGATGTTCGAAGCAGCGACTTCCATGGCTGCTTTCAATTCAGCATCCACCAATTGGCTGGCTTCCTCGATTTCAGCATCAGTTACCGCGAACTCGCGGATGGAGACTCCGTCAAACTGCTCAGTAAATTTTTGAATAGCCGGTAGGCCGTCCGATTTGATTTCATCCAGAATGGCCTTGACTTTTCCGGTCAGGTCAGCAGCATTAAACAGTGGCCGTTCAAGAATCTTCGGCCAGCTTGCTTTATCGGGATTTAAGTAACGTTTCATGCGTTTGTGTTTGGATTGAAAATTTCTGTCGCTTGAATGGCTTTTTGAGAGGCGGCCTAGAAAATCATCTTTTCGATTGGAACAACCAGGATACCTTGTGCGCCGGCAGCTTTCAGCTTGCCAATGATTTCCCAAAAGTCATTTTCCGCAATCACCGAATGCAGCGAGCTCCAGCCTTCTTCGGCCAGTGGCGTGACGGTTGGGCTTTTCATTCCCGGTAAGATGGCTGAAATTTCCTGGATCTTGTCGTTGGGCGAATTCAGCAAAATATATTTCTTACCTTTGGCGCGCTCAACCGATTCCATGCGGAAGATCATCTCGTCGACAATGGCTTGCTTTTCGGGAGAAAGGTTTTCGGGGGCCACCAAAACAGCTTCAGAATGCAGGGCGACTTCAACTTCTTTTAGGCGGTTTGAAACCAGTGTTGAACCCGAGCTGACAATGTCGAAAATGGCGTCGGCCAAACCAATTCCTGGGGCGATTTCAACGGAGCCGGAGATGACGTGAATATCGGCCGTAACGTTGTTTTTATCCAGAAAATCTTTCAATATTACAGGATACGACGTGGCAATCTTTTTACCATTAAACCATTCAATTCCCAGGTAGTCTTCCGATTTTGGAATCGCCAGGCTTAAGCGGCATTTGCTGAAACCCAGTCGCTTGATGATTTTCACTTGTTCTTTTTTTTCCAACATTTCATTCTCGCCAACAATGCCAATGTCGGCAACCTGATCGGCTACTGCTTGCGGAATATCATCATCACGAAGAAATAAAACTTCAAGGGGAAAGTTCTTGGCGGCCGCCAAAAGTTTCCGTTTTCCAAGGTTAATCTTTATTCCGGCTTCTTCCATGAGTTGCATGGAATCCTCATTCAGCCTGCCTTTTGTTTGGATTGCAATTCTCAGTTGTGTCATGTTATTTTAAGTTCAATAAAAAAGGCCTACCTTTCGGTAAGCCTTCTTTGGGTTAATATTTTTAAAACAAAACAAAAGAATTACGGCCTACCAAGAAATAGGATGTTGTGATGATGGCCGTAATGTCCAAGTTTGTTATTCATTTCATTTTCGTTTTGTGCTGCAAGTATAGCGATAAAATAAAAGTGTACCAAACACAAAAGTGACAAACTATTATTTTAGGGTGAATAATTATTCATTTTTTAATTTTGAGTTTACTTAGCAATCGATTGCATTAATTTATTATTTTTGAAAAGTTGATTAAACCTAATCCCAAATTGTTATGAAAAAGATCCTTTCGTTTTTTCTGCTGGCCTTCTTCGCAGCAACATTAAATGCACAAAATACAGACAAGTTTTTTAAGCCGCGATACATCAAAAGAACCATGAATAAAGCTGCATATTGGCAGTTGAAAAACCCAAAGCACGAGTTGTATGATTGGACTAACGGAGCTTTTTATGCCGGAGTTTTTGCGGCTTGGGAAACAACGAGTTCAAAAAAGTTGTGGAATGCGATGATTGAAATGGGCGAGGCCAACGAGTGGAAGCCGGGTCCACGCCTGCAACATGCCGATGATCATGCGATTTGTCAAACCTATATTGATGTGTACAGGATTGAAAAAGATAAGAAGATGATTGAACCGTTCCGCGAAGCGGTGGATGAAATGATGGGAACTCCTTATGAGACGGGTGAAATTCGCCCAATTACCTGGTGGTGGTGTGATGCTTTGTTTATGGCTCCCCCCGCTTTGGTCAAACTGGGGGTGACCTTGGACGAACCTCAATACCTTGAATTTAGTGATCAGCTTTTTCAGGAGACCTATGATTTGCTTTTCGATCAAAAGGAAAATCTGTACGCCCGTGATATGAAGTATCAAACCAATTGGAAAGAACCCAAATATGAGGCCAATGGCGAGAAAATATTCTGGTCGCGTGGTAATGGTTGGGTGATGGGGGGCTTGGTTCGTGTGCTGGAAGAATTGCCTGCGGATTATGACAAGCGTAGCTTTTATGAGGATCAGTTTCTGAAAATGGCCGAAAAGATTAAATCGCTTCAGCAGGAAGATGGCCTGTGGCGCGCCAGCTTGCTCGATCCCAGGTCTTATCCGGGAGGCGAGGCGAGTGGCTCCGGGTTTTTCACCTATGCTTTGGCATGGGGAGTCAACAATGGCTTGCTTGAGAAAGCCGAATATCAACCGGTGGTGGAGAAAGCCTGGATTGGGCTGAATGGCTTGATTCAGCCGGATGGGCATGTGGGCTGGACACAGCCCATTGGAGCCGATCCGCGCGCGAATTTTACCAACGACAGCTGGGAAGTATATGGTACCGGCGCTTTTCTTTTGGCTGGCAGCGAAGTGATAAAAATGGATTGGTAGTCGATTTGATTTTCAAAATAAAAGAAAAGCGGCTTTTCCATTGGAGAAGCCGCTTTCTTGGTTGATTATCACAGCGTATTTATTCAAAGATGTTTTTCATCTTTTCAAAAAAGTTTTTGTCACCCGCTCCCGGCGTATGTTTGAAGTTGGGTGATTCCTGCAATTTTTCCAGCATCTTCTTTTCTTCGGCCGAAATATTTTTCGGGGCCCACGCATGAATACGAACGAGTAAATCGCCTTTTCCATAACCATTGACATCGGGCAGTCCTTTGCCACGCAGGCGTAAAATCTTTTCGGGCTGTGTTCCGGCTTCAATTTTTACTTTCACCTTACTTTCAACCGTTGGTATTTCCGCTGTTGCCCCCAATGCAAAATCGGGCAGGCTCAAAAAGAGGTTGTAAATAAGATTGTTGCCATCGCGAATCAGATCCGGATGGTTTTCCTCGGTAATAATCACCAGCAAATCGCCATTCAGTCCGCCACGCCGGCCAGCATTACCTTTGCCTGAAACGTTGAGTTGCATGCCTTCGGCAACACCTGCGGGAATTTTGATGGTCACCACTTCTTCGTCGCGAACAACACCTTCGCCGGCACAAGCGGTACATTTGTTTTTAATGATCTGGCCTTCGCCATTACAGCTCGGACAGGTCGCCGTGGTTTGCATTTGCCCCAACAAGGTGTTGGTGACCCGCGTAACATGACCGCTTCCGCGGCAGGTTGAACAGGTGGTGTAATCGTTGCCTCCCTGGGCCCCTGTGCCATGACAAGTGTCGCAGGCTTTGTATTTTTTGAGCTTAAGTTTTTTCTCTACACCGTTGGCAATATCTTGAAGTGAAAGCGTGACTTTTACGCGTAAATCCGATCCGCGATGGACCCTTCTGCCGCCTCCTCTGGAGCCGCCGCCGAATCCACTGAACCCGCCGCCAAAACCACCTCCGCCGAAGATGTCCCCAAACATGGAGAAGATGTCGTCCATAGACATATCGTGCTGACTGAATCCTCCGCCACCACCAGCTCCGCCAACGCCGGCATGGCCAAACTGGTCGTACCGTTGTTTTTTCTGCGGGTTACTCAGAACCTCATAAGCTTCGGCAGCTTCTTTGAATTTTTCTTCAGCTTCCTTGTTATCCGGGTTTTTATCCGGGTGATATTGAATGGCTTTTTTACGGTAAGCCTTCTTAATTTCCTCAGGCGAAGCGTTTTTACTTACTTCTAAAATCTCGTAAAAATCTCTTTTTGTCATACTTGTTTTTTTTGTCTATTCGCCAATCACCACTTTCGAAAAGCGAATGACTTTATCGTTCATGAGGTAACCTTTCTGAATTACATCGACCACTTTTCCCTTCAGCTCTTCTTTTGGTGCGGGAATTTTGGTTACCGCTTCGTGCAGGTCGGTGTCGAAATCTTTCTCTTTTGCCTCAATTTCAGTAATTCCGTTTTGCTTCAGAAATTCTTTGAATTTGCTATAGATCAAGCTAATTCCCTGTTTTAGAGGATCATCATCTTTCATCTCACTGAAAGCCATGAGTGCGCGCTCAAAGTCGTCAATTACCGGCAAAATATTGACAATGACACTTTCTCCGCCTGACTTGATCAGATCCATTTTCTCTTTCATCGTCCGCTTGCGGTAATTGTCAAATTCGGCTTGCAGACGAATGTGTTTGTCTTTCAATTCCAGTAATTCGTTTCCCAATGCTTCTATTTTTTCGTCGGTTTGATCTTGCTTCGACTTTTTATCTTCTTTTTTGGCTTTGGCCTTCTTGGTCTTAGTATCTTTTTCAGCAGTCTCGTCCTGTTTTTGAGCCGTGTTTTCTTTTACGTCTGTTTGATTTTCTTGCTCTTGCTTATTTTTAATCTTTTCTTCTGCCATTTTTTCCACGTTTTATATTATCGGATTGAGTTTTACAAATATGTTGCCATTCGATGCCAAGGGACAATTTGGCACACTTGCATTGAAATTTGCTGACAAAATTAAAAAAAGAAAGGCAGTACGCTTGTACTGCCTTCCGGTGAACCGATTTATATAATCTTATTTTAATAATTGCTCCAATGCATTCTCCAAAGCGGGGCCACGCAAATTTTTGGCCACAATAACGCCGTTTCCGTCAATTAAAAAGTTTGCGGGAATACCGCGAACACCGTAAACCGCCGCATATTTGGCATGCCATCCTTTTAGGTCGGAAACATGGTACTCCCAGCTTAACTTGTCTGCTTCGATCGCTTGTTCCCAGGCTGTTTTATTTTTATCAAGCGAAACACCGAAAACGGTGAATCCATTGCCATTTTTGAATTTCTTGTCTTTAAATTCTTCGTAGGCTGCAACAACTGCCGGGTTTTCGCGGCGGCAGGGTCCGCACCAGGACGCCCAAAAGTCGATCAATACCATTTTTCCCTCGAGCGACGATAGTTTTAATTCATCACCATCTACGGACTGCTCGGCTATTTCAGGGGCTTTATTGCCAATTTGTAGTCCAATCTTAACATCGTCTCCTGCTTTTGACTGGATGGTCAATCCAAAGACCAAGGCCAGTGCTATAAAAATTTTCTGTTTCATATTTTCAAACTTGTTTAAAATAAATCGAGCTCAATAATAGTAAAAATGAATACATGCAAGGAGATTGAGTCTTGTTTTTTTGGAAATATTAACAAACTAAACGGGACTTCTTGTTTTTAATTCACGCGCCTTATGCTTGCTCCAATGGCTTGCAGCCGCTGGTCAATAGCTTCGTAACCCCGGTCAATTTGCTCGATGTTGAAGATTTCACTTTTGCCTTGTGCCGAAAGTGCGGCAATCAGCAAGGCTACTCCTGCACGAATATCGGGCGATGACATGGTTGTTCCTCGAAGCAGGTGCTTCTTATTCAGTCCGATAACGGTTGCCCGGTGCGGATCGCAAAGGATAATTTGTGCACCCATGTCAATAAGTTTATCGACAAAAAACAGTCGGCTTTCAAACATTTTCTGGTGGATCAACACGCTTCCTTTTGCCTGGGTGGCAACCACCAGAAAAATACTCAGCAGGTCGGGGGTTAATCCTGGCCAGGGAGCATCGGAAATATTCATGATCGATCCATCGATGAACGTTTCAATTTCGTATTCATCCTGTGAAGGAATGAAAATATCGTCGCCTTGAATTTGTAATTGAATTCCCAGTCGTTTAAACGCTTCGGGAATAATTCCCAAGTGTTCAATGCCGGCATTGGGGATGGTGATTTCCGATCCGGTCATAGCGGCAAGACCAATGAAACTGCCCACCTCGATCATGTCGGGCAGGATGGTGTGTTTGCAGCCATCTAGCTTATCGACACCTTCAATGCGCAATAGGTTGGAGCCAATGCCTTCAATTTTAGCACCCATGGAAACCAGCATTTTGCATAGTTGCTGTAAATATGGTTCGCAGGCGGCGTTGTAAATGGTGGTGATTCCCTCGGCCATAACCGCTGCCATTAGAATATTGGCTGTTCCGGTCACCGACGCTTCATCAAGCAGCATATAAGCTCCTTGCAACTTTTTGGCGGTGACTTGATAAAAATGGTTGTCCGCGTCATAATTGAATTCAGCACCCAACTTTTGCAACCCCACAAAGTGCGTGTCCAGACGGCGGCGCCCAATTTTATCGCCTCCCGGTTGGGGAATCAGAGCCTCTCCGAAGCGAGCCAGCAGGGGACCAACGATCATAATTGATCCGCGCAAACTGGAGGCTTGTTGTGCAAAATGTTCCGACTTTAAGTGTTGGAAATCCACTTCGTCAGCCTGAAACTGATATTCTCCTTTTTTTAGACGCGTGGTTTTTACGCCCAACTCACTAAGAATTTCAATCAACTTCATAACATCCCTGATTTCAGGAATATTGGTGATTAAGACTGGCTCACGTGTCAATAGAGTCGCACAAATAACCTGAAGGGCTTCATTTTTAGCGCCTTGAGGTTGAAGCGTGCCACTCAGTTTTTTGCCTCCATCAATTTGAAATGTTGCCATCTCTTTGGAAAGTATTAATCGTTTTTGCGGTGTTTTTTAGGACCGCGGACGGGACCGGTGTTTTGTTTCTTGCGGGGGGCCGAACGGATAAGAATGTCGCGTGTTTCAGCCAGATTCAATCCTTCTCTTTTAATTCGTCCTTTTGATAGTAGCTCCAGATCCTGATAGATCTTTTCATCGTCCACGGCGTCTTTGTTCCAGGTCAGGTACGATTTTTTCATATGGTTAGCCAGCAGGGTAATCAGGATTTCTTTTTCTTCTCCATTTTCATATTCTGCGGCTTTGTCAACCATCAGCTCCAGGGTTTTTCCATAGTAACGCAGTTTAATGTGGTTGCTGGAATAGGGAACTTTTTTAGGAGGTTCCTGGAACGTTTCTGGCTTAGGTGGGTCATAAGGGTACTCAATGTCCAATTTAAAATCAGCCATAATGGCCAGATGATCCCAAAGCTTGTGTTTGAAATCATTAATATCGCGAAGGTAGGGATAAAGGTTTCCCATGATGTCAATAATGGTTTTAGCGGCCACATTGCGTTCTTCGCGGTCTTCAATGGTCATGATATGATCGACCATATTCTGAATATTACGCCCATACTCTGGCAGGGGTAATTTTTTACGATTCGAGTTGTAATCCATTTAAAAAATATCTAATAAACTTTTGTGTCAAACAAGGTTGTATAATTCGGTAATTCAGCTGATAATCTGAAAGTGGAGTAGATTTTCTCTGAATGCAAAGCTAAGTGAAATTATTTTGCGTACAAATTTATTTTCGAAAATCTTGATTGGTTGCATGTTATTCCATCGATTTGATGAATTATTGCACGATTTTAAGCTTCGCAAATTTAAGCAGCAATTGTTTTTGTCCTGCATTGGGGAAGAAAACTGTAGCTTTTAAATTCGGAAAACTTCCTTCGATTTGCTGAACTTTTCCTTTTCCAAAGCGCTGGTGTTCAACCATCATACCCATCTGTATATCGCGGGGATCATCGCCGTCGAAGTTTTGCGCCTGTTTTTTTGCCTGGCGTAGTTGAATAAGTTTTTGATTGATCCCTGGCTGATCAGCAGTTTGCGGGCGTCGTGCGGCCGCAGTTGGCTTGCCAAATGTTTGTTTTTGAATGGCTTTTCCTTCAGTTGGCACGTCTTCAAAATTGAATTCTTCTGTATCTGGCAGATCCAGAAATTGCTGATCAACATCGGCTATGAAGCGGCTGGGGTTGCAGAAATCCAGCTTTCCCCAGCGATACCTTTGGCGGGCGAAACTTAAGTAGGCATTTTCTTCAGCCCGGGTGATGGCCACATAAAACAAGCGGCGCTCTTCTTCAAAGGCCTCTGGTGTAATGTTACCAAACTGGCTCGAAGGAAACAGATTCTCTTCAACCCCAACGATAAATACATTTTTGAATTCCAATCCCTTGGCCGAATGGATGGTCATCAGGGTGACTTTGTCCCGGTCTTCGTCTTTTTCCGAGTCCTGATCGGTGAGCAGGGCTACATCTTCCATGTAGTTGGCCAGTAAGTTGGGTTGGCCCTCTTCTTTCGCATTGATGGAGAATTCCTGGATCCCGTTCAACAATTCCTGAATATTCTCAAAACGGCTTAGCCCCTCTGGTGTCTGATCTTTGTACAAATCTTTGATGATGCTGGTTTGCGTTGCAATTTCGCTGGCCATCTCGTAGGCATCGTTCAGATCAATTTTTTCCTGAAATTGTCTGATGAGTCCCACAAACTGCATCACTTTGCTAAGTGTGCCCTTATTCAATCCCGCATGGTTGATTATAGCGCTTTGTTCAATGACTTCGAAAATGCTGACGCCTGTGGCAGTTGCTGCCTGTTCCAGTTTAGTCAGCGTAGTGGCTCCAATGCCTCGTGCAGGATAGTTGATAACCCGTTTGACAGCTTCATTATCTTTAGGGTTGATCACCACCCTGAAGTAGGAGAGCAAATCCTTTATTTCCTTGCGCTGGTAAAACGACAGGCCGCCATAAATTTTGTAAGGAATATTTCGTTTCCGCAGCGATTCCTCAAAAATCCTCGACTGCGCGTTGGTGCGGTACAGAATCGCATAATCTTCGTATCGATAGTGATTTCGCATGCGGGTTTCCGTTATTTCGTTGGCTACCAAATAGCCCTCTTCATTGTCGGTCAAGGCCGAAAAAACCTTGATCCGGTTTCCTTCTGCATTTTCAGAAAAAACACGTTTTTGAAGTTGGTGTTTATTCTTTTCAATGACGCTGTTGGCCGCATTCACAATGGTTTGGGTGGATCGGTAGTTTTGCTCCAGCTTATAAACCTGGTGTTTAGGGTAGTCTTTCTGGAAGTTCAGGATATTTTCAATCCGGGCACCACGGAAAGAATAAATGCTTTGTGCATCGTCGCCCACCACACAGAGGTTTTGATGAGTGGCTGCCAGGTTTTTTACAATCAGGTATTGGGCAAAATTGGTATCCTGATACTCATCCACCAAGATGTAGTCAAAACGTTGCTGGTACTTCTGGAGAATTGCTTTGTTGTCGCGAAACAGGATGTTGGTTTTCAGTAACAGGTCGTCAAAATCCATGGCGCCTGACAGGAAGCAACGGCGGGCATATTCTTTGTAAATTTCGGCAATGCGCGGCATCCGGATGCTCATGTCGTATTCTCTGATCTGGGCATTGGTGGCATAAGCTGCTGGAGTAATCAGGCTGTTTTTTGCGGCGGATATCCGGCTGGAAACCACGTTGGGTTTGTACGTTTTATCATCCAGCTTAAACTCTTTTATGATCGTTTTGATCAAGCTTTTGGAATCCGCAGAATCGTATATGGTGAAATTCGAAGGATAGCCAAGAACTTCGGACTCGACCCGCAAGATACGGGCAAAAATGGAATGGAAAGTCCCCATCCAGAGGTTTTTGGCCGATTTTGAGCCGACAACTTTGGCAATCCGTTCTTTCATTTCTTTTGCAGCCTTGTTGGTAAATGTCAGCGACAAAATGCTTCCCGGCTTCGCGCCCTGTTTCAGCAGGTGGGCAATCCGGTAGGTGAGCACACGGGTTTTTCCTGAACCGGCACCAGCAATCACCAGTGAGGGGCCATCCGTGTTTTCAACTGCTTGTCTTTGGGCTTTGTTTAATTCTTCGAGGTAGTTCACAATCACAGTATTTCAAAGTCAGCTTCAAAAGTATAACCTATTTTTCTATTTTGCTGTGTCGTGCAGGCCTAGTTTTCAACAAAAAGGAATCGGGCTAAAAAATGAAACGGCGTAAAAGATAAATCAATTTTAAACGTTAATATTGTAAGGTCATATAATTCAAGCTGATTTTTAAAGATGAAATTAGAACAGACACTACCATTTGCATTTTTGTTGATTTCGTTTTCCTTTTCGTTAACTGTTGATGCTCAGATTTCTGCTGATTCCGATGCTTCAATCCCGACAGAGTATAGCGCAGGTTCGCAGGATCAAATCCACATTTTCTGTTCTGCACCCGATCAAAACGCCGGGCGACTAACCGCAACTTCGGCAAGCGGAGCGGGTGCTACGTTCGAATGGACAAGGTACAATCCGGCAACCGGCTCGTTTGATCCCTTCCTTTCCGATAATTCGGGAGCTTCAACCTCCACTATCAGCAATTTGGAAAGTGGTGCTTATCGGGTTGAAGTTACTTCGGGCGTAACAACCGAAACATACACGGCCTGGGTGATGAACAGCTGGTACACGGCAACAGCAGAGATAGTGGAATCGACCTGTGATTATTTCCAGATTCAGGCTGAGTTTGAAGAGGCTCCGTTGATCTATTACGATTTGACAACCGGAGATGAACGACAGGTGTTTAAAGATGTAAAAACACGATGGACGGCCGGTGGTAACCAGGTTGCTGCAGTGCTGAGCCCACAGATTTTTTCGCCCCCGGCCCGGGATACAGAATATACCCTAATGGTTTATGACCGTTTTGAATGTCAGGTTATAGTGAGTGTTTTGTATCAAAGTGTTGTTACCGAGGCTTCTTTTACCGCTAGCCCAATCGAAGGTGAAGCACCTCTGGAAGTATCGTTTACCAGCACTTCGCTAAATGCCGATCAATACGAATGGTTTTTCTTTCGCGATCGGGATGAAATGATTTTGGAGGGACAAGATGTGGGGGTGGTGAAGGACAGTATTTTGCAAACGGCGATTGATCCGAACCCGGTGTTCATCTATGAAAATTCAGGAACCTACCAGGTTAAACTGGTCACCGCCAAGTTTTCTAATGATTTAGCGTGTCGCGACACCTTTTATCTTTCTGATTTTATTGTCGCACAAACTTCACTGGTTGAAGTGCCCAATGTGTTTACGCCCAACGGCGATGGTGTGAACGATGAGTTTATTATCAAGTATCAATCTGTCAGATCAATTAACGTTCAGATTTTTAACCGATGGGGTAAGAAAATCCATTCCTGGGAAAATAATAATGTCCAGGGATTCGACGAAACAGTTAGTGAGTCGGCTTGGGATGGTAAGATTGGGGGCCGATATGCCAGTCCGGGAGTGTATTATTACGTGGTTCAAGCCAAAGGGCGCGATGACCAAACACGGAATGCTCATGGCTTTTTTCACCTGTTCAGGGAGAAATGAGGCAAATGATGAAAGAAAGGGGGCGAGTGAAGTTAGTTTTCAGCTTGCAAAAAGGAAATTTTTCTCCGGTTGCATGTCGATGGGAGGATTTCCTGTTCTATTTTGTTTAAATTAGGCACTCAAAATAAACGCGCGCGCGAATTGTCATATTAAAAAAGCCAGAAAAAAACATGCCCGTTCCAATTTGCTTGTTTACTTATAATCGACTGGGAGAACTTCAACGAACTGTTGACGCCCTAAAAAGAAATTGTTTGGCTGGCAAGAGCGAGCTTTTTATTTTTTCTGATGGAGCAAAAAGTGCGGATGTAGAGCATAAAGTTGCCGAGGTCAGAAAATACCTGAAGACCATCTCTGGGTTTAAGTCTGTTTCAATTGAAGAATCGCCCATCAACCGGGGTTTAGCAAGTTCAATTATCGCCGGTGTTTCCCGAATCGTTCAGCAATATGGAAAAGTGATTGTTCTGGAAGACGATTTGATTACCACGCCAAACTTTCTAAACTTTCTCAATCAGGCACTGGATTACTACCAAGATCATCCAAAGATTATGAGTATCTCAGGATACTCCATGGATTTGCCATCCCTAAAGGATTACGAGCCTGATTTTTACCTTGGCTACCGAGCTGCCTCGTGGGGCTGGGGTATTTGGAAGGATCGTTGGGAATTGGTTGATTGGGATATGAAAAGCTATCGTTCGTTTAGATGGGACTTTCTTAGGCAAGTTCAATTTATGCGTGGAGGAATGGACATGCCCTACATGCTCTGGAAGCAAATGAATGGGCGATTGGATTCCTGGGCAATTCGGTTGGGCTACTGTCAATTCGAGAAGGATTTATTGACTGTTTTTCCAAGTAAATCAAAATTGAAAAGCATCGGGTTTGGCAGTGAAGCGACGCATACAAGAAGTAGCCAGCGTTTTACATGCAAATTGGATGAGGAATTGAAGACTGAATTTATCTTCGATCCGCAGCCTTGTCTGGAGCCTGTGTTGGCCAAAGAGTTCCGGGAAAAGTTCTCTTTGAAGACGCGTCTGTCTGAAAAATTCAAATTCGTGTGATATGAAGCCTGACGTTCTATTCCTCCTTCACCTTCCTCCAGCTATACATGGATCAGCCGTTGTCGGTTTGTCGATTAAAGAAAGTAGCAAAATAAACCAAGCTTTCAATGGGCGCTACATTAATTTGTTATTGTCGAGTGAGGTGAACGATTCAGGGAATCTGTCGGTGTCCAAAATGTTTAAGGTCCTAAAGATCTCGTATCAAATGGTCACAATGTTGCTTCAAAAGAAACCCGACCTGTGCTATTTTGCTCTGACAACAACCGGAACCGCGTTTTTCAAGGATTTCATATTCATCGTTCTTCTAAAAGTTTTCCGTGTTCGTCTGGTTTATCATCTTCATAACAAGGGTTTTGCGCAAAAAGAAAACAACTCATTCTATCGAAAGTTGTTTGACTTTGCCTTTAAAGACTCCAAGGTGATCATTTTGTCGAAGCATCTTTTTTCAGATATTGCTACTTACGTGGCGCCAGATCAGGTGGAGGTTTGCCCCAATGGGGTGGCGCGCACTGCTGGTGAGTTTTCGGACAGAAAGAATGTCATTCCACGGATCTTGTTCCTTTCAAATTTGATCAAGTCAAAGGGGGTAGTTATTCTTTTGGAAGCCTGCGTGTTGTTGAAAGATCGGAATTGCTCCTTTCAGTGTACCATTGCAGGAGGCGATGGTGATATCTCGGGAACCCAGCTCAATGAGATGATTCGTTTGCTCGATTTAGCAGAGCATGTCCGTTATGTCGGCAGTAAGTTTGCCTCAGAGAAGGACTTGGTTTTCAGAAATGCCGATCTCTTTGTTTTTCCAACCTACTACAATGCTGAAACATTTGGGCTGGTGAATGCTGAAGCGATGCAATACCGCTTGCCGGTTGTGTCAACGTTTGAAGGTGGAATTCCCGATATTGTGGACGATGGTGTTACAGGTTTTCTTGTACCCCAGCGGGATGTAGGGGCTTTGGCCGATAAGATGGAACTGCTGCTAAAAAATGAAAAACTGCGCAAAAGAATGGGTGAAGCTGGGTATCGAAAATATGAAAACGAGTTTACGCAGGAGAAGTTTGAAAATCGACTGATTGAAATATTGCAGCACGAATGTGATCGCTTATTGGTAGACTGAAATTGATTTTTTGTTGCGATGGCAGATCCGGAAAGATTTAAAGTATATACTTGTTAAGAAGTGCTGATGAAGAATTTCAGGTTTTACACATTACTCTACATTGATACCGAGCGGGAGGCAGGATCAGTCAACGGGATTAAAGGTGATTTCGAAAAGCAAATCAGAACCTATATTCGTTGCTGTGAGGTTTTGGGCAAGTCCTTGGCTTTTTTTACTTCCTGCGAATTGACAGTACTTACCAACCAGAAAGATTACATTGAGCGAAATTCTGTCGGCTTGTCTGTTGTTGAAATTCCGTTTAGTCTAATAATTCCGAGAGATGTTGAATTTTATTCGGCGCATTATAAAATTGATGTGATTGACTACTTCAAATCGCGCGATGACAAGGGAGAATACGCGATTTTGATCGATAACGATGTTTTGTGCCTGAATCCGATTCCGCAAAATCTATGGAACTGTATTGAGAACAAAATTCCAGTCTATTATAATGTCACCAATCAGCGGTATCCGGCGTATGGCCGGGAGCGACTAATTAGAGATAAGGAGATCTTAATGCCGGGCGAATCTTCGCTTGGAATTTGGGCAGGAGGCGAATTTATAGGTGGAGATCGTTCCTTTTACGAACAGTTGTCTGACGAGATTAAACTGAGACAAGAAGCTTATTTTGAGAAGTACAAGTCTTTTCACCACCAGGGTGACGAAGTGCTTGTATCAGTGGCTATTGAAGTCCTCTTGCGAAAAGGAGTTTATGTTTGTGATGTCAGTTCGTTTGATGGAATAAGCCGCTATTGGAGTCAGCCAACTTTGCATGTTCAAAATCACTGGAAGGCGTTTACGTCCAATTTTTTGATCCATCTGCCGGCTGATAAAGTTTACATTTCGAAGATCGACGATATTGATGAAAAATTGGACATCCGGATTGGCCGCTATTTGGTAGTCAAGCGTTTCGATAGCTGGGTCAGGTATGAACTTAGAAAGACTATTGAGTGGATTAAGGCGAAGTGTTTGTCATAGGGGCAAAATAAACGCTACAAAATGCAAACAGGCAACCACTTTGGGTTGCCTGTCTGGTTTTTTGTCGAATAATCAAATCGGGAATTGTTCAAAATATTTAACCCAACTTGAAAATTTACAATTGCAAAGTACTCTTATACCG
>SWCA01006580.1_pt2 | contig 35528 bp, 30 predicted proteins | sample 4692961 | NCBI WGS metagenome assembly SWCA01 (sample SAMN10267275, study PRJNA491770) | bioreactor metagenome | isolation source: DHS bioreactor inoculated with | place: Japan: off Shimokita Peninsula
CAGAGGCTGAAGTCCCACTAATTGTGGCGTCAATGGTTCCGTTGAATTCCACGGTGCTCTCGTTGGCGGTAAACGTTCCATCATTGGTCCAATCTTCTTCAACGGTTAGCGTGATTCCATTGTCGATAGTCAGCGTACCTCCGGTTTCAATTATAATGCTTCGATAAGTGGTATTGGTATTAATCTTATGTTTTGGGTACTGGTAATGATCAGATCTTCGCCTGGTGCAAAGGCATTCGTGGGAATTTGACCAGCGTTGCTTTTGGATTCTCGACCATCATTCCATTGACTATTGGGGCTGGGTGAATTTATTTCCGTATTGAGGGCAATAAGCTGGTGGTTCTTTGCGTTTGTGTGGTAAGTGTCTTGATTATCTGTTTGATCGGATGAGGAGGAGTGTTCACTTTTGGGTATAAAAAAACCATCCAAGGCAATCGTTCCGAATGACTCAGATGATGGATGAGTTTGAGAAAACGTTTTTTTCTGCAATAAACACACGATCACCACCACTACCAACACCCCACAAAGAATCTTATTTTTTAGGACCATTTAAAAACGATTCTTACATCTTATACACAACCAAGTGTTTTCAACATCACTAAATTTACAAAATCCCGTGCGAATTCCCCTCGTGGCACGGAGTTCTGCAGGCACTTCTCTTCCCAATCGCCAACCATCGTTTGTTTCCCTTTCGGCATCCAATGGCAGACTGCTTTTTATGTTTTCTTTTCAATCACTTGTTTAACAGTTGTTTTCGACTTTCCGGAGAAGGTGCGGCTATCGCAATTTGCCCAGGTAGTTGAAGTCAGTTAGTTTGTTATGCAAAAGAAAATATGTTCAAAAACATAAGTTGGTAAAGAACGCTGTCACTTGTTAATCCGATTTTGGGTCAATAAGTTACCCCTAATGAACAATTTTTTTGATAAAAACCCTTATTCATTTTGGTTCTAAATTCGGATCCCCTGCCAATAAGCAGGCAGGAGCTGACAACAATTTCGTAAAAGACAAGCAAATATGCAACCAGCAATTAGCAAGCCACAGGTTTCAGTGATCAAAGAGCTACAAGTTGAAAGCCATTCCAATCCATTGATATTCCCTTCGGTCGCAGGTATCCAATATCCCGCAGCTAGCATAACGTATCAGCCCCCATCAGCGTCTCAATTCATAGAAACACAAATTCACGAGGGAGTGTTCAGTGATCCCAGCAGGCATCCCGGGCAATCGGGACTCCTTGTCCCGAACTCGCTTCGGGAGAAGGTGATCCGATTGATCGAAACGGAAGGGTCAAAACAAGACCATGACAGAAACTATCGACCCCTGCAAGCCGTACTGGCCCCAGTCCTCCACCAACTGTCGCTGTTAAAGGGGGCTTTCTTTATTGCATTTTAATGATATTAGGACGCGGGGTGACCGTGAATGTCGTGGTTTGAATACCGGCTGTGTTGCTGTTGCAGTCGGTTAACCAATAGCTGATGGTGTGTTCAACATTCATAAAGGTCACCCCGTCGCCGGGAAACAAGATGTCGCTTCCATAGGTTGACAGTTGTCCGGTGCCTGAAATAGACGATTTACTTATTGGATCATGAGGAGGGGAGAGCGCCGGTGTAGGGGCAAAATCGATTTGCCAATGCAGGGTCATGTCGTTGGCGGCGCAGCAGTTGTCGGTCATATCCGTCAGGTCGAGCGCGGTATCGCCGGCCGGAAAGCGATAGTACTCCGGTCGTCCCGGATTGATGTCGCCGGTTTCGCTGTTGTAAACCGCTTCAAAGATCGACTCGACACATACGGTGATGGGAGCCGGCGGAGAAAAGGAGGGGGGCTCGTGATCTGTTACCCTGACGGTTTGATAGCATTGGGAAAAATTGCCGCAGGAGTCGGTTGCCGTCCAGGTAACCAATGTTTCTCCTACCGGAAACTGCTCCGGAGCATCGTTGGTGATGACGAGCTCGTCGGTTGACGAACATCCACCTGTCGCTGTTACGGTGCCCAGTTCGATGGGATCCGAAAGACAAGTGCCTTCGCTCGCTTCCAGAGTCAAATCTTTAGGGCAGCTGATGACCGGTACTTCGCCGCACACATAAAAGTTCAAACACACCGGTTGTGCCAGCCCGCTTTCATCAGCAATGATCAAGGTAACATGGTCCTCTCCGGAGAATCCTGCCTTTGGGGTGTACTGAAACGTGATGCTGTTGGGGAAGATCTTGTAGCTTTCGGTATTGCCCCCGCCAATAAAACCGCTGATGTAGCGGGAACCTGAACAACTGGTGGCATCAATGGTGTGTTCGAACGGTTGCCCGCCGCAAATGCTCCCGGCAAAATATTCGTAGGTTTTCTCGCCTGTCTCGGGATCAAAAATGTCAATTTTATCCTTGAAACTGGTCAGGTAGCCCATGGTGCCGCCGGCTACATCGCCTACAAACTGTGAAGCATTGAAATATTCGTCTGACTCAACAATGTTGTAGTTGTTCATGTCCGTCTCGCTAAAAGTCACCGTTGACCAGCCGGCCAGGCCGGGAATGGGTTGCGGGCTGATGCCAAAGTTGGCATAAGGCGTTCCGTTTAGGGTTAAGCTGGCCAGCCCGGCATCCGGAATAATGAAGGTGGTGTTGTTGGTAGGAGCTCCCGGGAACTTGAAAAATTCGATGTACCGGTCGCCACGGCAGCCATCAATTGGACTGGCAATAGCCATGCCGATTTCACCATTGGTCATAATGCTTCCGAATTGGTACACATAGGCGGGTTCGCTGGTTTGAATGTAGTGGTTGCTGAAGTCGGGCGAGGGCATGTTGTAGGTGTGGTATTCGCCGGGGCCGATGGTAGCGACGGGAGTCGTGTTGCCATCAATGAAAATTTGGGTATTCTCGGTGACCCCTACAATAACAGCATAATTGGCCTGGCTGGGGTCGTCGTTGTCTTGTCCGCGCGAAATCACATAGTTTGAACCCAGTCCGCAAGTTGGGATGAGCTGGTCGGCTCCTCCGTCACGCCCGCTGTCAGAGCATTGTCGCGAGTGCTGGCTGCCGCTAACCACAGCAATGGTACGGTTTGCAGTGACCAGGGACCCGGTTACTGTTTGGTTGTTGTCATCGTCGATAACCAGGTAGGTTTCTCCGGCATCCAGGGTGACCTGATGGGTGCTGCCCAAGCCTTTCATGGGTGCCTTGAAATCAAAGTTCACCGTCGTGTTGTCCTCCACCGCCATGACCGAGATGAAGTGGTTTTCCCGCTTGTCGGTATTCGGGGCACCACATACATTGGTTTGACTGGCCACCCGGAACCATTGCCCCAGGGCCTGTTCTCCCTTGATGGTGACCATCATCTTGTTGTTGTCGGCAGCGATCCGGTAAACAACCTGTACCAGCTGATCTGATTCAACAATCAGTCCCCGGTTGGTTTCCGTTGTATTGTAGTTGGGGGTTTGAACCAGGTCATAGGTCAACGGAATCTCCTGGGCTGTTCCCTGGGTGATGGTATAGTTCTGGTTGAACGTGGTACCGTCTGTTGTCCGGATGTTGACATTGGCTGTCCCGAAGGGTGTTGAAATCACCAGGCTTGAGGGATTGGTATAGGTGTTGCCATCGGTTCCGTAGCTGGTATCCATTTGCCACACCGGTGGAATGTAGTACATCTGGTTGAAGTTGCAATCCAGCTTATAGGAAGGGCTGCTGCAGGGGCATTTAGGATCGTTCTCATCCACCAGCCCATCGCCGTCGTCATCCAGGCCATTGGAACAGTATTCACAACGTACATGAATGGTTTGGGTGTCGAACGTGCTGTTTCCGCAGGCATCGATTGCCGTCCAGGTTCGTGTAATGGTGTAAACGACGGATTCATAGGAGTTGTCAAACTTCTGCGTGCTGGTTTCTTCAAAAACAATTTCAACCGGGGCGCCGCAATTGTCGGTTGCTGTGATCTCGGTATACAGCTCGGGAGGCGGAGGCGGATTGGTACAAACCAAGTCAGGGATGTCCGCAGGGATTCCGGATAAAGACGGAGGCTCGGTATCATCAATGAGAATCATTGCCTGACAGCGGGCCCGGTTTCCGCAATCATCCCAAATTTCATAGGTTTGGGTAATCGTTTCGGGGCAAAGCTCGCCGTTGGAGGAGGTGCTGATTAGTTGAATGTGGTCATCGGAAACGGAACAGGGAAAATTGATTTGCCCCCCGGCGGCAACAAATTCAGTAACCGAATTTAACTGGAACAGATCGTAATCGCATCGGGTTACGCTGGCGCACTGTGGCAGACAGTCCATCACTTCCAGCTGACGGCTGGCAGTGGCTTGTTGCGGGGCACAGGCATTGTTGCTGGTCACGGTTAAGCTTAAGGTGACCGTTTCTCCCGCATCCAATGCATCAGCCACGTACGTTGGAATCAGGCTTGTTTCATCCAGCAGGCTCCCTTGCCCATCGTGAGTCCAGAGGATTGTTCCAAACAACGCTGTTGCACCGGTGATCGCCGTGGAACTCCCGGCGCAGACGGTTTCACTTGGTCCGGCAAGGGCAATAGGCTGGCGACCGACCGTAATTTCAGAAGTTTCCGAAAGAGGGGCTCCATTGCAATTGGCATCACTCACTGCTGTTAAGGTATAGGTCTTCGTACTTGCGGGGCTCACGTTCCAGCTGTGCGGCGTACTGTTGATTCCGCTTATTGTCAGTGATGAGGATCCGTCGGAGTAGGTGAGGGTCCAGGGTGCTTCGCCGGTGAGGTTAACGGAAAGGGTAGCCGACTCACCTTCGCAGATCATTTGATCCTCACTGCTCCAGGTGGCTGTTGGCGCCGGCTTGATCGTGATGCTGAAGGGCATTTCCTCACTGCTGCAGGACGCGTCATTGCGAACCTGTAAAACAGCCTGGTATGTTCCGGCGCCAACACCTCCAGGAATACTGAAGCTGATCGCATCCGGAGGCAGGGGAGACCACTCAATCGCCGTCATTCCAGCCGCTTCGGCCGCTGCATCAAAATCAATGCGATATTCGTCCGGCGAATTAACGGGAGTCTGGTAGGAAAGGACCACAATGCTGCTACCCTGGCAAATCGTTGGGTTTGGGCCCAAACTGATCGCGGGAGGTAAACAGCCGGCCAGGGAGAAGCTGGCATTGTCGATCACAGTTAGCCCCGAAAAACTCAGACTGCTCTCGGTTGTCGAACTTACCGTTGGGTAGGTCCAGCTGCCCGCATCATAAACCTCCAGTTGATAGGGCCCGTCAGTAGCAAGACTGGCGGGGAAGGACAACCTGCCACCCAAGGAGCCGAATGCTACTCCCTGATTGGAAACCGTCCAGTGAGCATCCAAACCGGTTTGATCATCCAGCAGCGATCCCGGAAGTGCGGGATACCCACTTGCCGGGCTGACTGTTATTGTTCCGCCCTGACTAATGCTGCCCAGGTTTAGCTCAACCGGCAACTGGTTTGTAGCATCACCAACGGGAAAAAGATAACCGGCGGCTCCTGAGTCTTTAATGGCTCTTCGGAACGCTCCCCGGATGGATCCTCCGCTAATGGAAAGCGATCCGATGTCTGGGTTTGTCAGGCTGGTCACCCGGTTTGAAGTGGCGCCATCCAGGTAGCCTCCTTTCATGGTGAGCATGTTGGTGACGGTTAAGTCGTGTTCTTCAAGGGCAAGAACCGACAACTCGTCTTTGTCCAGAATAAGGTTGTAAAAGGACGATGCTTGTGTGCCGCCAATACGACTGTCTCCAGCACCGGCGAAGCGAACAGTTCCCGGTTCTGTCAGACTGGTCCCGTGATTGATCCAATCCCCGTAGAGAACCAGGACTGAGCCGGAATCAAATTGAAGCGTGCCGGCAATGGTTAGCTGATGACACTGTGCATTGCTACTGTTGACGCTTATGGTCGTGCCTTCGCTGATGACCACATCATCGCTGGCTGTTGGCACCTGCTGGGGCGACCAGTTGGCCGGGTCATTCCAGACGCCGGATGAAACAGCGGTAATTGGTCCGCTCCCGGGCAGTGCTCCGGTACTTAAGCTGCCTCCCTCCCTCGGCAGCGCGGTTTGTCCCGTACTTGCATTTGGTGTGACTGCTGACGGTAAATGTGGAATCCAAAAGCTGGCAAGGAGATCATCGGGCTGGTCGTCGGCCAATTGATTCTCAGCCACGATTGCACATAGCGATCCCAAGGCAGGCTGGAGAACCACTGCTTCATGTGGATAAGGCTGCGCAAAGAGGAATTTGCACACCAATAGAAATAATACAATCACCGGCAACGTGCCGGAATTCAACTCACTCTTTATGGTCATCTAAAACTGAATTCCTGCCTTTATGCTTTCCCCTTTTCAATTCCCACTGATTCAAAACCGTAGGACATAGTACCTGGTTGCGGCTCAGGGTACTATTTATTTACAAACGGTTTCTGAGGGCATGAATCATGTTTTCTTCTTTCTTGTACGTGCTGTGAGGTCTAATCATTCTGGTCTAGATCATTGTAGGTCAGTGTCTTATTTTTTTTCGATTTGGAATTACCTGTTGCCTTTCTTTTTCCGGGCGGCCTCCATATCCGGAGATGGAAAACGATCTTGGACAGCGTTAGTTAACACGGCACGTCTTAATCATTTATCCGAATTTAACACAATACGTAACCCTGTTTTTATGATTATTTTATTGCGAAAATATTATTTGTAATGGATAAATGATCAAAAGCGCAATTCACCGCAATGAGCCTTATGAAGGTTTGTTCAATACTCGGGCCGATAAACCTTTTGGATGGGTTCGAGACTTGAAGACAATGCTCAAAAGCCGGACAGGCTCCATAATCTGAGAAGCAGGTAAACGAACAAGACGGCAGGTAGTAACAGAAAGCAGTCGAAGGGATACGAAGATAGCGATCAGTGGTCAGTCGCCGGTGGGGCAGAGAACCGTAAGGCATTCCGAACGATCGGGACTTCCTTTGGTGGCAGCATCCAGCATCGAGTATCCGGCGCGATCTGCGTCCAATTCTTTTCCGCTGCGTTCTCTGTCGTTAAAGCAATCGACTTGCCGATGGTCGTGAGCCCTTTTTGCTCCGGGTTTGAACTTCCGCTGGCGCCGGTTTTTTAATTGCTTAAATCTGTGTAATTTGTGCTGGCGTTTAATTGGCTGGTCAGAAATGTCCGAGCAGTTGGTACAAAAGAATACGACGAAGCATGAAGTATAAATGTGTAATTTTTGACAATGATGGTGTGTTGGTGGATAGCGAAGCCATTTCCAACCGGGTGCTGGTGCAGATGGCTGCTTCCGTTGGGGTAAGCCTGGTGCTCGAGGATGCGATTGAGAATTTTTCCGGTGTGTCCATGTCCGGCACCTTGGACTATCTGAAAGCCCACGCCACCACTGAATTCCCGGATGACTTTGAAGAGGAGTTTCGCCGGCGCACCTTCGAGCAGTTTAAAACCGAATTAAAACCCGTTGACGGGGTAGCTCAGGTACTGAAAGCATTGGAGCAGGAGGGGATCCCCTTTTGCGTGGCATCGAGTGGCCCGCGCGAGAAGATCAAGCTGAATTTAACCACGGCAGGATTAATTCCGCATTTTGAAGATCGGATTTTTAGTTCGTACGACATCAATAGCTGGAAGCCGCAACCGGATATCTTTCTTTATGCCGCCCGGGAAATGGGCTTTCAGCCTGATGAATGTGTCGTGGTGGAGGATAGTTTGGCCGGCGTAAAAGCCGCCAGGGGAGGAGGGTTTGAAGTGTTTGCCTATGGAAATCAAGAGAATCAAACGAAGCTGGAAGATTTGGGAGCCATTGTTTTTTTTGCGATGTCCGAACTTGTTCATCGGCTTGAAATCGAATCCTAGTCAACGAATACATCCAGGAAATCATGTCAAAACCACGTACCACTATCACTGATATAGCCCGGGAGTTAAAGGTCTCCCCGTCAACGGTGTCCAGGGCTTTGAATAACCATCCGGCGATCAGCGGCCGAACCCGCGAAGCAGTGATTGCGCTGGCCCGGAAACTCAACTACCAGCCCAATTTGCTGGCACTGAGTTTGCTCCGGAAACGAACGAATACGATCGGGGTGATCGTCCCCGAAATTACCAGCTACTTTTTCTCTTCTGTGATTGGTGGGGTGCAGGATTTGCTGACAGCCCAGGGAATGAATATGATCATCGGCCAGTCGAATGAATCGCTGGACGAGGAAATGGCCCTGGTTGAAAAGTTTACCTCGATCCGGGTCGATGGATTTTTAATTTCCCCTTCGCGGGAAACAAAAGAGTATGGACATCTGCAGGTGTTGAAAGACAGCCGGTTTCCACTGGTCATTTTCGACCGCGACTGTGAGGATTTGGAGGTCGATAAAGTATTTGTGGACGAATACCGGGGTGCGTTTCAGGCTGTTGAGTATCTGATCCATACCGGCTGCCGCCGAATAGCCCACATTGCCGGCTCTTCATCGTTGTCAACCGCCCGGCACCGGCTGGCAGCCTACAAAGATGCCTTGAGAAAATACCAGCTTCCGGTGTTGGAGGACTACATTGTTGAAAGTAGTGGCTTTACGCCCGAAGCGGGGATTGAGCCTACCCGGCGGCTGTTGGCGCTGTCCAATCCACCTGACGCGATTTTTACTATTAACGATGGGGTGGCTATTGGCGCGATGTATGTCATTAAGGAAGCTGGAATCGCCATTCCCGATGAAATATCAGTCATTGGCTTCGATGACGAACCTTATTCCTGCTACTTTAAACCCTCGCTGTCAACGGTGTGGCAGCCCACCTACGAGTTGGGCATGCTTTCGGCGCGTATCCTGATGAAGCGGGTGAATGCAGCCCAGGAGGCTTTTACTCCAAAAGTTGAAATGCTGTTTCCCGAGTTGATTGTCCGGGGTTCATCGCGATAGCGTCTATCCAGTGACGAATGATCGTGAAACCGATCCAGTCGCAGGATTCTGAGTCCGGGGATCCTGCTGCAGGAAACAGGCACTAAGCGACAAGATTTAAGGTTTCACTCCAAAATGCAAAACGAAAATCGTACTTTTGCTGTCGAATATTAAAATCAGAAAAATGAAACAAGCAGAAATTCATACCAGCAAAGGGATCATGAAAGTCAATTTTTATGAAGAAGATGCTCCCGGAACTGTTGCCAACTTCGTAAAGCTTTCTGAAGAAGGATTTTACGATGGACTCACTTTTCACCGGGTAATTCCAAACTTTGTCATTCAGGGGGGATGTCCTGACGGAACTGGTGCCGGTGGTCCTGGCTATAAAATTAAGTGCGAGCTCGACGGTGATAACCAGTACCACGACCGTGGTGTTTTATCGATGGCTCACGCCGGAAGAAACACAGGGGGGTCACAGTTTTTTATTTGCCACAGCCGCGAAAATACAGCCCATTTGGACCGCAACCACACGTGTTTTGGTAAAGTTTACGAAGGCCTTGAGGTAATCGATGCCATTCGCGCGGGTGATACCATTGAGAAAATTGTTATTTCAGAATCATAGCCAAATAATCGGATTGGATAAGCTCGCTTGTCCAATCCGTTTTTAACCAGAACAATGGGAGGTGGAGGAGCAGCCATAGCAGCGATGATGCAGGCTCTTCGAAGCAATCGCATCATTTTGAAAAACCGACGGAAGATTTTTGACAAAAATCCATCGAAGGAAAACCTGAACCACAAAAAAGTACATTTTAAAGAAGCAACACCGGAAGAGCTTACTCAATTTCGTGCGAGACTAAAATCGAAGCAAAAAAGAGAAAGACGAATCATCTTCTTAGTTTGGACCGGAGCCTTGATTGCCCTTTGCACAGGCATATATTTTCTTCTTCGCTAGTTTTTCCTTCTGAAAATTAACTGTCTTGATCATCCAGGAATCGACGTGCAGCTTCCAAATCCTCTGGGGTGTCTATTCCAATGCTTTCAAAGCGGGTTTGTGCTACCTTAATTCCGAAGCCATTTTCAAGCCAGCGCAACTGTTCCAACGACTCAGCCATTTCCAGTTTCGAGGGAGGCAACTGGGTAATTTGCTGCAAAATATCCTTCCGGTAAGCATACATGCCCAAATGACTGTAAAACTCATGCTGATTCAGCCACTGATCTTTAGCGGCTCCGCGAATATGAGGGATGGTTTCGCGACTAAAAAGCAAGGCATGTTGATTTCGTCCCACCACAACTTTCGGTCGGTTTGGATTAAAAAGAACTTCTTCGGAGTCAATCACTTTAACCAGCGTTGCAATCTCGGTTTGCGCATCGGTAAAACACGATTTTAGCGCCTCAATCTGCTCCGACCGAACAAAGGGTTCGTCGCCCTGTATGTTGATCACAACATCAAAATTGTGCTTTGCCGATAAAGACTTTGCGGCTTCGGCACATCGGTCAGTTCCGCTTTGATGGTCTTCCCGCGTCATAATAAACCGTCCGCCAAAATTTGTCACCGCCTGTGCAATGCGGCTGTTGTCGGTTGCCACCCAAACCGCGTCGAGTCCTTTGGCTGCATTCTCATACACATGCTGGATGATTGGTTTTCCACTCAGTATTGCCAGGGGCTTCCCGGGAAAACGAGTGGATGCATAACGGGCAGGAATGATTCCAATAAACTTCATACGCTTTACTTTAATTGAGTTACAAAAATAACATGAAGCGCCGGTTTACAGGCCAAAAAACTAAAAATTGTTAAATCTAAGCCTGCCTGCAACACTTCAGTATTCTTAACCAATAAAAACAAACGCTTTAAAAGTTAAAATTGTAACTTTGTCAGTTGAAAATTCAGTCGCAAAAATATGGATGTTCAGGAAATAAAACAACGCTTTGCAATTATTGGAAATGCTGTCGGACTCAATCGTGCAATCGAAGTGGCCGTTCAGGTTGCCCCCACTGATTTGTCGGTATTGATTACTGGTGAAAGTGGAACTGGGAAAGAAGCATTCCCTCAAATTATCCATCAATTTTCGTCGCGAAAACACGGCAAGTACATTGCTGTAAACTGCGGTGCCATTCCGGAGGGAACCATTGATTCGGAATTGTTCGGGCATGAAAAGGGTGCTTTTACGGGCGCCTTGTCCGATCGGAAAGGTTATTTTGAAGAAGCCGACGGCGGCACCATCTTTCTCGATGAGATCGGTGAACTGCCGCTTTCCACGCAAGTTCGCTTGTTGCGCGTGCTGGAGGCAGGTGAGTTTATGAAGGTGGGCTCTTCGAAAGTTCTGAAAACCAATGTGCGGGTAGTTGCTGCCACCAATGTGGATATCCCGATTGCCATCCAGGAAGGAAAGTTCCGTGAAGATTTATATTATCGGCTCAACACGGTCCCCATCCGCATCCTGCCCCTGCGCGACCGAAAAGAGGATATTTACCTGCTCTTCCGAAAATTTGCGCTCGACTTTGCTGAACGCTATCGTATGCCACCCATCCGGCTCGATGAAGAAGCTCAGACGGTATTGGCCAACTACGACTGGCCCGGAAACGTCCGCCAGCTTAAAAACATCACCGAGCAAATTTCGATTATCGAGCAAAACCGAAACATTGACGGCAATGCCATGCGTGCCTATCTTCCAAGCGCGATCAATCATTTGCCAGCTTTGTACAAAGGAATCGATGAGAAAACATTTGCCAACGAACGCGAAATTTTGTACCAGGTGCTTTTCGACATGAAAAAAGACATGAATGATCTGAAGAAACTGGTTCACGACTTGATGGTTGATGGCGCGGATCGTCCTGGTTTTCATTCAGAAAATGCTCAAATTATCCGGAAAATCTATCAGAAGGATGAAAACCCCGTGCCTGCGGAACGACAAACACAACCCCCCATTCAATACAATGATCCAATTGACAGGGAAGATATTCAGGATACGGAAGAATTTGTTGAAGAATCACTATCATTGGAAGACAAAGAAGTTGAATTAATTAAAAAAGCCCTTGAAAAGCACAAAGGGAAAAGAAAATATGCTGCACAGGAGCTGGGAATCTCAGAGCGAACCCTGTACCGAAAAATTAAGGAATATGACATCAATCAATAGCCTCAAAAACTTTTTGCTGGTTGCGCTATTTCTGCTGGCTGGAAACGGACTGTTTCAAAGCTGCAAAGTTTCCTATTCATTCACAGGAGCTTCCATCTCGCCTGAAGTTAAAACGTTTTCGGTCTATTATTTCCCAAACCGGGCCAGGTTGGTTAACCCCAACCTCAGCCAGCAAATGACCGAAGCGCTGCAAGATAAGCTCCTGCGACAAACATCGCTTAACCAGCAAGAAGAAGATGGCGACCTGGAGTTTGAAGGGCAAATCACGAACTACGAAACCCGCCCAATGAACATCTCTCAAGGCGATTTGGCGGCTCAAACAAGGCTGACCGTTTCGGTGAAGGTCAAATACACCAATAACACGAATCCTGACGAAGACTGGGAGAAAACATTCTCAGCGTATGAAGATTTCGACAGCAACCAGATCTTAAGCAGCGTTGAAGAAGAACTGGTGGTGCTAATTCTGGATAAACTGACAGAAGATATTTTTAACGCATCGATTGCTAACTGGTAATGCAAAAGGAAGCTTTTTACAACTACCTCAGTCATCCTGAGAAACTTAATCAGGATAGCTTGGCCGAGCTGAAAGAAGTGGTTGAAAACTACCCGACCTTTCAGGCTGCCTGGGTTTTGTTGTTGAAGAACCTGAAAATGCTGGACGATCCCGATTTCGACAGCTATTTGGAACGTGGCGCCATCCGGATTGCCGACCGGCGTAAATTGTATCACTTTTTGCATCAGGAAGAAACTGCTGATGATAAACTCACTTCAGAACTGGCTGATCAGGATCCGCTGGCCAAAGAGTACATGGCTCCGGGCTTTTATCAGCTGAGCGATCGAAAAGAAGACAGGGAAGAGACCTTGGTGGACCTGATCCGGTCGATCCGAAAAAAGGAAGCGGAAAAAGTGTTGGATGAGGTGGAGACTCCCGCAGAAACTGAGACGGAAGAAAAAAGCGACAATTCCTTTGTTACTGAAACGCTTGCAAAAATTTACGCCCAGCAGAAACATTATCAAAAAGCGATCGAGGCCTATAAAAATTTAAGTTTGAAATTTCCGGAAAAAAGTACTTACTTTGCCGGTCAGATTGAGATATTAAAAAAATTAATGAATTAATAAAGCATACCATGTACACGCTAATAACTGTTTTAATTTTTATCACCTGTGCGCTTTTGATCCTGATTGTTTTAGTGCAAAACTCAAAAGGTGGTGGTTTGGCAAGCAACTTTCAGTCATCAAACCAAATCATGGGTGTTCGGAAAACAACTGATTTTCTGGAAAAAGCAACTTGGTTTTTAGCCGGAGCATTATTATTATTTTCTGTTTTAGGAAGTGCATTAATCCCACGATCGGCCGAAGATCTTAACCGTTCTTCCATTCAAAATCAAATTGAAAATGCCGTTGATCCCAATGCAGTTCCTAATTTTCCACTAACAGCTCCTGAACAAGAAGATACGTCAAGCGAAGAAGCGCCTGCCGAATAAAAGGATTTAACCCACACCCTATAAAAACCACTCGCCATCCGGGTGGTTTTTTTTATGCCCAAATGTCAGGTTTTGCAGATGCCTGTCATGCAGTCGCAAAAACCTGATAAGCAGACATAAACACAGTCGTCGGCTTTTGTTTCTTTTCCGGAAAAGGAAAAAATGTCTCAATTCAACTCCCAATAGTCGCCCAACCGTCTTTGGCATACAATTCGATAGACAAGGGTGTCAATAAAAAAATATGTCTAACTAAAAATAATTCAAAAAATGGCAGAGTTAAAAGGAAAAATCCTTGCAGGTAAAATCCTGGTTCAACCACAGGAAGCAGAAACAAAAACAGCGAGTGGAATTATTATTCCTGATTCAGCAAAAGAAAAGCCACAAGTTGGCCAGGTAGTTTTGGTTGGCGCCGCTAAAAAAGATGAGCCCATGGAACTGAAAGCTGGTGATACTGTTTTTTATGGAAAATATTCCGGGACCGAGTTGAACATCGACGGGAAAGATTACTTGTTGATGTCACAAACGGATGTTTTATACATTGTTTAATTGAAACTGAAAACTTTAAAAAAGAATACCAATGGCAAAAGAAATTAAATTCAATGTCGAAGCAAGAGACTTGCTAAAAAAAGGAGTAGACCAACTGGCTGATGCCGTCAAAATAACCCTGGGACCAAAAGGTCGCAATGTGGTTATTGAGAAAAAATTTGGCGCACCTCAAATCACCAAAGATGGTGTAACTGTTGCGAAAGAAATTGACCTTCCGGATTCATACGCCAATATTGGCGCTCAAATGGTGAAAGAAGTAGCCAGCAAAACAGGCGACGATGCCGGTGACGGAACCACTACAGCAACTGTTTTGGCCCAGTCCATCATCAGTGTTGGGTTGAAAAACGTGACAGCAGGAGCCAATCCAATGGACCTGAAGCGTGGCATCGACAAAGCCGTACGCAAAGTAGTTGAAAGCATCCAGTCGCAGGCACAAAACATTGGAGACGACTACAATAAAATTAAACAAGTAGCTAAAGTTTCGGCCAACGGTGACGAAGAAATTGGTTCGCTGATTGCAGAAGCCATGGAAAAAGTACACAAAGAAGGTGTTATCACGGTTGAAGAAGCCAAAGGAACAGAGACTTATGTTGATGTTGTGGAAGGCATGCAGTTCGACCGCGGATATATCTCTCCTTATTTTGTGACTGATACCGAAAAAATGGAAGCCAGCCTTGAAAATCCTTTCATCCTGATCCACGACAAAAAGATCAGCACCATGAAAGACATGCTTCCGGTGCTGGAACAAACTGCTCAAACCGGACGTCCTTTAATGATTATTTCCGAAGATGTTGACGGCGAAGCTTTGGCAACTTTGGTTGTAAACCGTTTGCGTGGCTCACTGAAAGTATGTGCTGTTAAAGCTCCGGGATTTGGCGACCGCCGCAAAGAAATGCTGGAAGATCTGGCGATCTTAACAGGTGGAACTGTAATTACCGAAGAAAAAGGTATGAAACTGGAAGACACCACCCTGGAGATGCTTGGTCAGGCTGAAAAAATTACGGTAGACAAAGAAAACACGACTGTAGTGGCTGGCGCTGGCGATGATGCAGCCATCAAGTCACGCGTTAGCATGATTAAACGTCAGATTGAATCAACCACATCAGACTACGACCGCGAGAAACTACAGGAACGTTTGGCTAAACTTGCCGGTGGTGTTGCTGTACTTTACATTGGTGCTGCGTCGGAAGTTGAAATGAAAGAAAAGAAAGACCGTGTTGACGATGCATTAAGCGCAACCCGTGCTGCCGTTGAAGAAGGTATTATTCCTGGTGGTGGCGTTGGCTATATTCGCGCGATTGCTTCGTTGGAAGGACTGACAGGTGAGAACGATGACGAAACAACAGGTATCGAAATCATTAAACGTGCGATCGAAGAGCCTCTGCGTCAAATTGTCGCTAATGCAGGCAAAGAAGGTGCCGTTGTGGTGCAAAGAGTACGCGAAGGCGAAGGCGACTTCGGATACAATGCCCGTGTTGATGAATACCAGAATTTATACGAGACAGGTGTGATTGACCCAGCCAAAGTGTCACGTGTGGCTCTTGAAAATGCCGCATCAATTGCTGGCATGTTCCTGACTACCGAATGTGTTATGGTGGAAGAAAAAGAAGATCATCCTGCTCCTTCCATGCCTCAAATGGGCGGCGGAATGGGCGGCATGATGTAATCATACCACACCTTCCAAAAAAGGATTACAAATTAATCTGAAATAAAAAGACAGCGCATCATTTTGGTGCGCTGTTTCTTTATTTATGGGCCGTCCTGAATTAAAATCTCTATGGCCTAAAATAGGTGAAACAAGGAATGAGCTGTATTATTGATGTCTGATCTTAGGTTTTTGACGTCATTAATACGCATTCCAAGTCCTGGATTGCACTCATGTCATAAAATAGGGAGAATAAAGAATCTCCTTGCACGATTTATCTTCTATCATGACACATTGATATTCCGTCTTGCGATATTGGCATTCCCAAGCGTTGGGCCGGGCCAGCACGTGCGAAACATCAATTATTTGATTGCAGCACACGAACAACCCGGTTACCCCAAGTATAAATCTGGATCCCAACAAAAGTAGCCACTGCTATCCACCCACTCCCGGCTATCCCTTCGCACTCTCCCCATATTTTTCTATCTTTGCCGCTCAGTTTTAAAACGCTTTTAATCAACCATCACCATGGAATACAAATTCTGGGACATAGAGCCGAAATGGCAAGCCCATTGGGAGGAAAACAAAACCTTCAAAACCGAAAACGATTTTTCGAAGCCCAAATATTACATTCTCGACATGTTTCCCTACCCGTCAGGATCTGGCTTGCACGTAGGACACCCGGAAGGATACACGGCAACCGACATCATCAGTCGCTACAAGCGGATGAGAGGATTTAACGTGTTGCATCCCATGGGTTGGGACGCGTTTGGCTTGCCTGCCGAGCAATACGCCATTCAAACAGGCACACACCCGGCAGTGACAACCAATAAAAACTGCGACAACTTTCGCCGGCAGATTAAAACGCTGGGTTTGAGTTACGACTGGGATCGCGAGATCAACACCACCGATCCAAAGTATTTTAAATGGACCCAATGGATTTTCACCAAACTGTACAACACCTGGTTCGATTATGAGCAAGGCAAAGGACGCCCTGTAAGTGAACTGCCCATTCCCGAGGAGGTGAAAGTGGAAGGCGATGCAGCCGTGACAGCGTACATTGGCAAGAAACGCCTGGCTTATTACGACAACGCCCAGGTGTGGTGGTGCGAAAACTGTAAAACCGTTTGTGCCAACGAGGAGGTATTGACGGATGGTTCGCATGAGAAATGTGGGCACCAGGTCATTCGCAAAAACCTGAAACAGTGGCTGCTGCGCATTCCACATTACGCCCAGCGCTTATTGGAAGGACTGGACGAACTGGACTGGCCCGAAGGCGTAAAAGACATGCAGAAAAACTGGATCGGCAAATCAACCGGAGCTGAGGTCGATTTTACCGTAGAAGGGCTGAGCCAGAAACTGCGCGTGTACACGACTCGCCCCGACACCCTGTTTGGCGCCACCTATATGGTGGTGTCGCCCGAGCATCCGATGCTCGACAGTTTGGTGGCAGATGATAAAAAAGATGAGGTTAAAAAATATATCCAGGCTGCTTCGCTGAAATCAGACCTGGACCGAACCGAATTGGCGAAAGACAAAACCGGCGTATTCACCGGACGTTACGCGGTCAACCCGGTCAACGGAAACAAAATTCAGATTTGGGTGGCCGACTATGTACTGATGGGCTATGGAACTGGTGCGATTATGGCAGTTCCGGCACACGACACCCGTGACTTTGAGTTCGCTGATAAATTTCAAATTCCGATTATTTGCATTCTTGATCCGAAAAATGCCGACGACGAAACCCGCGAGAACGTGTTGGCCGGCAAAGCCTGTTGGACCGAAGACGGAGCCTACATCAATTCGGCAAGCACTGAGACTGGTATCGATATCAACGGGTTGAGCAAAAAAGAAGGCATCGCTAAAATTACCGCGTGGCTCGAAGAAAAAGGCATTGGTAAAGCCACTACCAACTTTAAGCTGCGCGACTGGCTCTTTAGCCGCCAACGCTATTGGGGCGAGCCTTTCCCGGTGATCCACTGGGAGGATGGCGAAGTAACGGTTGTAGAAGATGAGCTGCCGGTAACCCTGCCCGACCTGGAGAAATTTGAACCAGGCGAAGGAGGCGAGTCTCCGCTGGGTAATGCCACCGACTGGCTGACGGTAGTGGATGAAAATGGCCGGAAAGGGCGGCGTGAAACCAATACCATGCCGCAATGGGCTGGATCATGTTGGTATTTTCTGCGTTATATTGACCCCAAGAATGATGAGCAGATTTTTGATCCAAAGCTGGAAAATTATTGGATGCCTGTTGACCTGTATATTGGGGGTGCCGAACATGCAGTTCTTCATTTGCTCTATTCCCGGTTCTGGCACAAGGTGCTGTTCGATCTTGGCGTGGTTTCAACCGACGAGCCTTTCAAGAAGCTGTTCAACCAGGGCATGATTCTGGCTTTTGCTTACGAAACACAAACCGGCGCCAAAGTAGCGTCGGATTTGGTTGAAGAGAAAGACGGGAACTATTTTCACACACAAACCGGCGAAGAACTCCGACAGATTGTAGCCAAGATGTCGAAATCGCTAAAGAATGTGATCAACCCCGACGATGTGGTGGAAAAGTACGGTGCCGACGCCTTACGCTTGTACGAAATGTTCATGGGCCCGTTGGACGACACCAAGCCTTGGGCCGAAAACGGCGTAAAAGGCGTGTTCGGATTCTTAAGCCGGGCACACCGCTTTTTTGCCAACCTGGAGAACATCGGGGAAGGCGAAGAAGACAGCGAAGTTTTGAAACTGTTGCAACAGACCATTTTGAAAGTGGGCGACGATATTGAGAACCTGAAATTCAACACAGGAATCTCGGCTTTAATGGTGTTTAATAACCTGTGTATCAAAAAAGGAAAAGCGACCAAGTCGACCGCTGAAACCTTTGCCAAAATCCTGTCGCCCTATGCGCCGCACCTGGCTGAGGAACTTTGGAGCCTTTACGGCAACACCCGATCGCTGGCTTACGAGCCTTGGCCTGTTGCTGACAAAAGCTTGCTGGTGGAAGACACCCACGAATACCCGGTTTCATTCAATGGCAAGATGCGCTTCAAACTGGAATTGCCGCTGGACCTGCCGACAGATGAGGTCGAAAAGGCCGTGCTGACCAATGAGCTGGCACAAAAATGGCTGGACGGGAAAACACCCAAAAAAGTGATTTACGTACCCAAGAAAATTATCAACGTCGTACTGTAAGTTTTATCGGAGATCCAATCTGAACTCATCTCCCTTATCCGCTAAAAAACAGGGCATCATCTTACCAGGTGGCGCCCTGTTCTTTTTGCATGCCACATCCCAGATATCCCATCACCAGTTTAAAAGAAGGCTGATTGGAAGTCTCCTGTTTAAGCTCAACGGTATAAACATACTTTAGGATATGAAAAACTTTATCTGCACTTCGCTTGTTACAAATATCTTAAAAACTAAAACCTAGCATCGTGCAGGCGATAATCCAATTAATCTAAAGCTTATGAAAAAACTGATTTTTGTTGTAGGCATATTACTTCTCGCAGTAATATGGAGCGCCGCACAGACGACCAACGGCCTGCTTCTTAAGAATTACACCAACCAGAAAACTGTCTTCATCAAGACCGGATCCAAAATCAAGATTACCAAAATGGGGAAAACCTTCAAAGGAAATTTCATAGTCATTTCGAACGAAGCCATTACGATTGGCGGTGACACCATCCCGGTCAATCATCTACAGGAAGTACGTTCAAAGACAACATCAACGACTATCGGCGGTGTGGCATGGCTTGTTCCTGGTGCTATTATAGGAGCCAGCGGTACCGCAATAACAATATCGGGCCTTGCTCAACTCGGTGGCTATGGCATCATCGGAGTCGTATTGGGGGCACCACTGGCGGCGCTGGGAACGATCGGCGTAATTAAGGGGGTCCGGCTCCTCTCGAATGGGAAAAAATTCACTCCCTCAAAATGGGAGTACATGATTGTAAACCCCACACCTTTAGAAGCATCCCACTAACTAAAGCATTTGGGATATTAACACTCAAGAGGGCGTTGCCCTCCAAGAAGATTTCAAATCTGACCAACACCGGATTGTTCACCGAGTGAACGAAAAATCCGATCGATAGCAAGGTCGGATTTTTATTATAAACAGGAGCTCGTGGCTCCGCCAATCTCCTGCCTTTCATCTGCACTGTGTAAACTTTTCGTTAACACCACAACTCATGACTTTTACCATGTTTTCTTCCTGTCAAAAGATATTCTTTTGCAGCCAATTTTGCCGATCCGCGGCAAAGAAATGAAAATTGGTTAACGAGCGAAAGACATGACAAACGAACACAAAGCAAAACTGAAAACAACCTTAACAGACTACGTAGTAATCGCATTTGGAATGGGGCTTTACGTACTTTCGTGGACGATCTTCCTGATTCCTGCCGAGATTACAGGAGGGGGAATCAGTGGTCTTTCTGCTGTCATTTTTTACTCCACGCATATCCCCGTGGCCGTTTCGTACTTTGTGATTAACGTGTTTCTGATTCTAATTGCCATCAAAGTGCTTGGCGCCAGCTTTGGCATAAAAACCATTTTCAGCATGCTGGTGGCGACTTTGCTATTCTGGCTCACTCCCGGATTAATAAAGGAGCCGCTGATTGATGACACCTTTCTGTCGGCCGCCCTGGGTGGAATGATGGGCGGGGTTGGTATTGGAATCGTATTTACCCGAGGGGGCAGCACCGGTGGCACCGACATCATTGCCATGATCATCAACAAATACCGAAACATCAGCCCCGGACGTGTCATCATGTATTGCGATGTGATTATTATTGCGTCCAGTTATTTTGTATTTCAGTCGCCCGGAAAACTTGTTTACGGCTACGTTTCCATGTGGGTAGTTTCGTATACGATTGATGCTTTTTTAAATGGATCGAACGCTTCTGCCCAAATTTTTATATTTTCGAGGAATTTTGAAGAAATTGCCGATTACATCAATAAAAACGTCAGTCGGGGCGTTACTGTTTTGGATGGAACAGGTTGGTATACCAAAGAGAATGTAAAAGTAGTGATGACCGTTGTCCGTAAAAGGGAATCCAGCCTGATATTCAGAAAGTTGAAAGAGATTGACCCGGAAGCGTTTATTTCGATGGGAAGTGTGATGGGGGTTTACGGACAAGGGTTTGATAAGATGAGAATTTAGTATGAAGAAATATATTGCAGAAGTTGTTTTTTTACTGGCCGCCATTAGTTTGATCGTTGTGTTTGCTGTTCGCCCTCCGGAACCCAAGCCGGATCGGGTTCCCGAGCCAGAACCTGTCCCCATTCCCGAGCCGGTGCTGTTGTTTGGCCTTCCTGTTGATTCCTTCATCATTGAAACGGAGCCCATCCTGCGAAATCAGAATTTATCCGACATTTTGGTCAAGAAAAATATCTCGTACCAAACGATTGACCAACTGGCGCGAAAATCAAAGCCGATATTTGATGTTCGGAGAATCAAGCATAAGAACCACTACCATTTTTTTCTGAAAAATGATAGTCTGCATACGCCGGCCTATTTTGTCTATGAGATTGACAACACCGATTATGTCGTCTATCAGTTGCAGGATTCCTTGCATATTTATACGGGTCAAAAGCCAATTACCACCGAACTGAAAACGGCGTCGGGCACCATTAAATCATCGCTTTGGAATGCGCTGATTGAAAACAATATCAATCCGGTTTTAGCCATCGAATTATCTCAGATTTACCAATGGAGCATTGATTTCTTCGGCATTCAGCGGGGCGACCAATTTCGCATTATTTATGAAGAGCAGTTTGTGGATTCGATTTCGGTCGGAATTGGTGAAATTTATGCCTGCCAGTTTCACCACATGAAACAGGATTACTATGCTTTTTTATTTGAACAAGACAGCACCTTGAGTTATTTCGATGATCAAGGACAAAGCCTGAAAAAAGCTTTCCTGAAAGCTCCGCTTGAGTTTTCGCGCATCAGCTCGCGCTTTTCAAACAGCCGCTACCATCCGGTGCTGAAAATTCGGCGTCCACACCACGGAATTGATTATGCGGCACCAACCGGAACACCGGTTCAATCCATTGGCGATGGCGTAGTGACCCGCAAAGGATACCAACGAGCCGGGGGCGGGAATTACCTTTACATCAAGCACAACTCGGTTTATACCACCTGCTACATGCACCTGCATGGATTTGCCAAGGGCATTGCTACTGGCACCCGTGTAAAGCAAGGACAAGTTATTGGCTATGTCGGGTCGACCGGCTTGTCGACTGGCCCACACCTCGACTTCCGGGTGTTCAGAAACGGCTCACCCATGGATCCGCTTAAAGTCGAAGCACCACCTGTTGAACCAGTTTATGACGACAATCTGGCAGCTTTTACTGCGCTGAAAGATTCAATGATGACTCAATTGAGCTTTATTCCTTTTCAGGAATAAGCGTCAGGAATTTACTTGGGCAAAAAAAATAAAACCCAAAGCCGGTCTAAACTTGCTACTTTGTATCACGCAGACTACGACTTTTGGGCTTATTGAGTTTTGGCCTATTCATCATCCGAAAACAACACTTCTTCAATTACGCGGGGGTAATGCTCATATTCGAGCTGATGCACTTTCGTTGCTACATCGTCGGCTTTATCTCTCGGGTCAAGATCGCAAGTGGCCTGAAAAATGATGTCCCCCTCATCATAGCGTTCATTCACATAATGAATGCTGATGCCCGAGACTTTATCTTTATTCTTCACAACCGCTTCATGCACAAATTTACCATACATGCCTTTTCCTCCATATTTGGGTAAAAGTGCCGGGTGTATATTTATAACAGGAAACTCCTCTGTTAGGTATTTTGGAACCAGCCACAGAAAGCCGGCCAAGACAATTAAATCAACTTTGCGCTCGGTCAGTTCTTCCAGCACATCAATACTCTGATAAAACTCCTCGCGAGAAAAAGTAAAAGACTCAACACCAAGCTTCTCAGCACGGATGAGTGCATAGGCATTTTCGTTGTTAGACCACAATGAATCGACAATAACATGTCGGTTTCCTTGAAAATACTCGATGATATTTTGGGCGTTAGTACCTGATCCTGAGGCAAAAATGGCAATTTTCTTCATTTTAGTATCAATTCTGATTTATTTTTGAATAATGGACTCGCATGTTCAAATATAGTTTAGATAATCAATAACTTACAGCCCCAAACAGCTATTTATTTTGATTTTTCTTTGATATATTTTGGGTAAATTTATTACTTTGCACCGGATTTTTTAAAAACAAAATTGAATATTAACTTAAAATTAGAACTATGTCTGACATTGCAGGTAAAGTTAAAGCAATTATTGTCGACAAATTAGGCGTTGACGAAAGCGAAGTAACCAACGAAGCTTCATTCACAAATGACCTAGGTGCCGATTCGCTTGATACTGTTGAATTGATTATGGAATTCGAGAAAGAGTTTGATTTGGCTATTCCAGACGATCAAGCTGAGAAGATTTCAACTGTCGGTGAAGCGATCTCGCACATCGAGGCAAACGTAAAGTAATAAATTTGAATTAAACATTTATGGAATTTAAACGGGTAGTTATAACCGGACTTGGAACCGTAAACCCGCTTGGTAATTCTATTGAGGAGTATTGGGAGGGGCTGAAAAACGGAGTTAGCGCAGCTGATCGGATTACAAAATTCGATGTTGAATTGCAAAAAACTCAGTTTGCATGCGAAGTAAAGAACTTTGATCCTACGATTTATGTAGAGAAAAAAGAAGTGCGCAAGCACGACCTTTATACTTTGTATGCCTATGCCTCCGCACAACAAGCTATTCTGGATTCAGGTCTTGACCTGGAAACAATCGATAGAGATCGTGCCGGTGTAATTTGGGGAGCAGGTATTGGAGGACTTCAAACGTTTTTTGAAGAAGCCCGGGCCTACGATGTTCATCGCCCTAAGTTTAATCCGTTCTTCATTCCGAAGATGATTGCCAACATTGCCGGAGGTCTGGTCTCAATCCGCTACGGGTTCAGAGGACCTAACTTCACAACCGTTTCTGCTTGTGCCTCGGCGTCTCATGCAATAATTGAAGCCTTCAATTACATTCGCATGGGGAAAGCCAACCTGTTTATTACAGGTGGATCAGAAGCAGCAATTAACGAAGCCGGTTTGAGTGGTTTCAATTCCATGCGTGCACTTTCTACCAGAAATGATGACCCCAAAACAGCGTCACGTCCGTTTGATAAAGACCGCGATGGTTTTGTCATGGGCGAAGGTTCAGGCGCCCTCATTCTTGAGGAGTATGAACACGCTGTTAAACGTGGTGCCAAAATTTATGGTGAAGTTGCCGGTGGGGGAATGTCTGCAGACGCTTACCACATGACTGCCCCTGATCCTGACGGCAAAGGCGCTACTTTAGTCATGAAATGGGCTTTGGAAGATGCCGGCATAAAACCGGAAGATATTGATTACATCAATGTTCACGGTACCTCTACTCCACTAGGAGATATTGCAGAGCCAAAAGCAATTCAAAAATGTTTTGGCGATCACGCTTATCAATTAAGCATTAGTTCCACCAAATCGATGACAGGACACCTTCTGGGTGCAGCCGGAGCTGTTGAAGGAATCGCTTCTATCCTGGCCATCAGACATGGAATTGTTCCCCCAACGATCAATCATTTTACTGATGATCCTGAGATTGACAGTAGACTCGATTTTACCTTTGGAAAAGCGAAAGAACGTGAAATTAATTACGCGCTAAGCAATACCTTTGGTTTTGGAGGACACAATGCGACAGTTATTTTTAAGAAATACTGATCAAGTGATTAGAAATATCGCACACAAAATAAAACTCTTTTCTTCACCGAGAAAAGAGTTTTATTTGTTTTTAAAAGCTTTATTTAACAGTACCCCCAGCAACCTAAAGCTTTATGAAACAGCGCTGACCCATCGCTCAGCGTCGAAAACCGACTCACAGGGGAATTGGGTTAACAATGAGCGGTTAGAGTATTTAGGCGATGCCATCTTGGGTGCGGTCATCGCTGAGTTTCTGTATAACCGCTTTCCAAACATGGATGAGGGGTTCCTCACCCAAATGCGTTTTTTTTTTTTTTTTTTTTTTTTCCTCACCGAGCTCACCTTTCAAATCGGCTTGAATTACTACATCCAGTCGAACACCAACAATGCAGGCGAAAACAGCCACATCTACGGCGATGCGCTTGAAGCTATTATTGGGGCACTATACCTCGACAAAGGCTACCAGGTTACCCGGCAGTTTATTACCCGTAAACTGCTTCTGCAACAAGTCAACCTGGATGAAATTCAAAATACCAACACCAACTACAAAAGCCAGCTCATTGAGTGGAGTCAGAAAAACAAAAAGGATGTGAACTTTGACACCGTTGAGAAAACAACTGGCGACAATCGACAGCCTAGCTTCATTTCAACGATCATAATCGAGAAAAAAATCATTGGGAAGGGACAAGGCAGTTCGAAGAAAGAAGCCCAGCAAAAGGCCTCAAAAGCAGCACTGATCAAACTGGAAGAACTGGATGCCTGAATGCTTTAGGTGAAAAAGGAAAAAGCGGAGCTTTTCAACTCCGCTTTAAAAACCAAAACCTAAATTCACCTTGTAAAAAAACTCAGTTAAACCTTATTTCTGCAAATGAATGTCATACATTTACAGATTGTAAATATACGGAGATACGAGTAACTGCCTTGCTAACAAATGTTAAAGCCTGTTAACAATTTCATATTCGGAAGGGTCTGGCTTTCGGGAAACGGCACCAATGTTAAATATTGTTAAGCAGGGATTTACCCTATTCCTTAAAGTTTATCTTTGTATTCATGAGTAGAAGAGTGATTATTTTTTTAATTGTAATCATGGCCATCGTAATGACCAGTTTGATTGCGGTTCAAACCAACTCCATTCAAAAAGCTTTTCAAATCAAAGAGGAGCAGTTTGACCAGACGGTCAACCGTGCCATGCGGCAAGTTGTGCGCCGCCTTGAACTGGAAGAAGCTTCCCTGCTGATTGCGCAGAGCAACCGGCAAGCGATCAGTGGCTCTATTTTCCCCCGAAACAACCAGCAAAACAATATTTTTCCAAACACGCCGAATAACAACTCACAAAGAGGCCCAAGTGATGTCAACATATCATTTCGGTTCTCGCAGCGAAAAAGTGCCGGCACCTACAGCGAAGAGTTGTCCATTTCGTATAACGATTCAAGCTCCATTTTTAATAATGAACGTGGCATGCCAGGTGATTTTCCATCGGCTTTTGATGAAATCCACGATTATGATGGTTATATCCGCCAGCAATATGAAATGCGGATGAACGAGCAAGCAAATTACTACCGGATTCTGCAAAACCAATACCTGTTTTCACAATTGCCGATAAAAGATCGGATCAACAGTCAGATTTTGGATCGCGCGCTGCAAAGTGAGTTTGAAAACTCGAATATCAACCTGGAATATAAATACGCCATTTATAGCTATCCGCAAGGTCAGGAACAAAAAGTTTTTGGCACCAGCGACTTCAATCCGCAGAACAAAAAACCATACAAGAGCCTCCTGTTTCCGAACGATGTAATCGACATTAAACCCAACTACCTCTCGGTTTATTTTCCCAAGCGACAAAGCTATCTGCTCCGGGAAGCCGGGCTGATGGTCATTCCGACAGCCATTTTAACAGCCATGCTGATTGGCATTTTTGTGTACACGATCCTGATTATTCTAAAGCAAAAAAAGCTGTCGAATATCAAAAACGACTTCATCAACAACATGACCCACGAGCTGAAAACACCCATCTCCACCATCTCGCTGGCCAGCCAAATGCTGCATGATAATAGCATCAGCAATACACCCCGAACGATTGAGCATGTTTCGAACGTCATCCTGCAGGAAAGCAAACGCCTGAGTTTCCAGGTGGAGAAAGTTTTGCAAATGGCCGTTTTCAACGAAGGTCGACTGAAACTTAAGTTTAAAGAAGTCCATCTGAATAATTTGATTACCAATGTAATTCTTAACTTTGAGTTGCGGGTCAAAAGTAAGGATGGCACCCTGGATTCCATTATTGCTGCCGAGAACGACCAAATCAAAGGTGATGAGGTGCACATCACCAATGTGATTTTCAACCTGCTCGACAATGCCATGAAGTACAGCAAAGGCCAGCCGGCGATTGAAGTAAAGACGGAGAACAAAAATGATTTTGTGGTCGTTTCAGTGAAAGACAATGGCATAGGAATTGCGAAGGAACATCAGGATCAAATTTTTGAGCGGTTCTACCGGGTTCCGACAGGAAATGTGCATGATGTGAAAGGATTTGGACTCGGACTCAGCTACGTAAAGAAAATTATCGACTCTCACCAGGGCAAAATAAAGGTGGAGAGCACCCTCAATAAAGGAACAAAATTCATGATCTATTTCCCACTAAATGTGAAAGTAAATGGAAGCAAAAGCAAAACTTTTATTGGCCGAAGACGATGAAAACCTAGGCCTGCTGTTAAAAGAATATTTAATCGCAAAAGGATACGACACCGACCTCTATGGCGATGGTGAAGTCGCTTATGAGGGCTTTAAAAAAAATCAGTATAGCCTTTGTATTTTGGACATTATGATGCCCAAAAAAGATGGCATGACCCTGGCCAAGGATATCCGGTTAATTAACTCCGAAATCCCAATCATTTTTCTGACGGCCAAAAATCTGAAGGAAGATGTGTTGGAAGGATTTAAAATGGGCGCTGATGATTATATCACAAAGCCATTTAGCATGGAAGAGCTGATTTTTCGGATTGAAGCGATTTTACGCCGTACCAGTGACAGCAAAGGTGCCGAACAATCCACCTATCAATTAGGGAAATACACCTTCGACCACCGCAAACAAACCTTGATTAGCAATGGCGATACGGTGAAACTGACCACTAAGGAGAGCGAACTACTGCGCCTGCTGTGTAACAATGCCAACGATGTGCTGGAGCGGAATTTCGCCCTAAAAACCATTTGGATTGATGACAATTATTTCAACGCGCGAAGCATGGATGTTTACATTACCAAATTGCGTAAACACCTGAAAGATGAGCCTTCAGTCGAAATCATTAATGTCCACGGCAAAGGGTACAAACTGATCATGTAGATTCGAAACAAACCGATAGAAGCAGAATCCCAGCCAATTTATTTGGTTGGGATTTTTTTATTGGCGGGTTTCAGATTGTCTTACAATGCCCCTAATGTGAGAATAATGTAACTTTTTGCTAAAATTATGTAATGCTTCTCAAAACGAAAGGGATTACCTTTATTTCATTGAAATAAATTCACTTAAACTCAAAAAAGATGAAAACACAAAGAAAAAATAAACTCGCAAAAAGTATTTTTTTTACTATTCTGGCAGGATCAATGATCTTGCTGTCCACCTCATGTGCCCAAAAGGTATCGTTTTTAAATTCCGAAGTTGTTCCGGCAGCTAAAGGTTCGGTTAAAGTGAAACAGGACAACAACAAGAATTACGTCATTGATGTTGAGATCGAAGATTTGGCAGCGATTGAAAGATTGCAGTCGTCGAATGAAACCTATGTGGTCTGGATGGAAACTGACCAGGGGAATACAGAGAATCTGGGTCAGTTAAAAAGTTCAAGTAGTTTTTTGTCAAAGCAGAATACAGCATCCCTGCAAACGGTGTCAGCATTTAATCCCGTCAAGATATTTGTTACTGCCGAAAGAGGCATCGATGTTCGTTACCCAAGCCAAGTTATTTTAACTACCAACAGTTTTTAATCCGACCACCTCGCATTTCAGAATTAATATTGAAATAATTTGCGATTGGAAAAAACGGGTTTAAACAGTCGTGTCAGTTTTTACACGACTTCCCCAGCGAGAAGTGGAGGCGTGACTATTTAGGCATGCGTTCCCCAGCGGTAAGTCGGGCTGTCACTATTTCTTTACGGCTTGTAAGAGAACATCGACCTGTCAAGGTCTTCAGATTCCGACCAGTCGGACCAGGTTTTAACAGCATCAGAAGGAGGAATTGTGATATTCATGTTAATCGTGGACCAGTAGCCGAATGACCGCCAGGCCTTGATCTTCAGGTCGATATCGCCCGTGAGAACCCTTGGTTTTTGTGTTTCACCTTCGTCGCATTAGCCATCGTTTTCTCTCCCACCGTATGCTCCTTATTTTTGTTGAAGCCAGTCTTGCTCCGGGATTCAGATTTCACCGAATAAGGAAAATAAGGTGGGGGTGTGCTTGTTCATAACATGGCCACTAAGGTCTGAAAAGAAAAATAAGCTTCTTTAATGCCTGATTGAACAAGTGGACTGTCGGGAATCAACCAATGACGATCAATGACTATTGAATAACCATAAGAAGTGTTCAGTTATCAGTCGTTGAATTCGGTTACGTCCAGTATCCAGCATCAAGTTTAATTGGCCGACGCCACACACCGGAACCCGGTATGATTGAGGCTGGTATCCCAACTGGTTTTCATCCGGGCAGCAACACGAAATCCGGAGCAGTAATCATCATTACACAAAAACGAACCACCGCGGGTCACTTTCTTTTGGGCATACGGTTCAGCCGGATCATGCGAATCGGCGGGGCCCTGCGGATTGATGACAACGCCTTGGTGCTCGCAGGTGGCGTAGTAGTCGTTCCGGTACCAATCAGCACACCACTCCCAAACATTCCCGGCCATATCGTACAAGCCGTAAGCATTGGGCGCGTATTGCCCCACCGGAGCTGCCAGCATAAAGCCATCTTTTTCCTGGTTATCGTACGGAAACCGGCCATCCCACGAATTGGCTTTCACTTCACCTTTGTGAATCAACTCCTTGCCCCAGGGATAAATCACATCCTGCTCTCCGCCGCGCGCGGCATATTCCCATTCCGCTTCCGTGGGCAGGCGTTTTCCAGCCCACGCAGCGTAAGCGGCGGCATCCTCCCACGACACATGCACCACGGGATAGTTATCTCTGTTGTCAATCGAACTGCCCGGACCCTCCGGGTGGCGCCAATCGGCTCCTTGCACCCAGGTCCACCACACCGATGGGTTGTTTAGCGATACCGGTCCATCGGTTGGCTTAAAGACCAATGATGCTGCGACCAGCACTTCGTCCGGCGGTTTGGGAGTACCAGGAGGAACCTGGCTTTTCATTTCTTCCCAATCCGGCTTTCGCTCAGCTGTAGTAACATAGCCCGTCGCTTCAACAAAAGCCAGGAATTGCTTATTGGTTACTTCGTGTGTATCCATATAGAAGGCGGAAAGCTTGACTTCGTGATGTGGGAATTCATCCGGCCGTCCCCATTCGGAGTCACCACCCATGGTGAAACTTCCTTCGGGAATGAGCACCATGTCATTCAAGTTGGTATTTGGAGCATTTGATGTCTGCAGCGCGGGATTTGCAGTGGTCTGAAAGCGATCGGGGAGGTTGGAACAGCACGTTAAAGTCGTATCATTGACTTGCGCTTCCTGTTGGGTTTTCTTTTCCCTATTCGATTGACAGCCGAGCATGATTCCCACCAGCAAGAAAAGTATTATCCGTTTCATAAAATTTTTGATTTACCCAACTTAAACACGTGTGATATGAAAGTGTTTATTTTTGGGCTTATTTAGAAAATGGATTGTTCAAACAGAGATTACTTCTTAACTTTCGCTTATCTAAATCCAATGCTTATGAAATCGCCCAAACTGGCAGAAAACAACTGGAAAATCATCCAAAATCAGGTCGTTGATCTGGTCATCCTTCCGTGGGGCGCAACCGAGGCACACAATTATCATTTGCCTTATGCCACCGACAATTACCAAGTAGAAGCCATCGCTGCCGAATCGGCCGGAAAAGCCAATGAGCTGGGTGCAAACGTCGTTGTGCTGCCAACCATTCCTTTTGGTGTAAATACCGGCCAGTCCGATATCAAGTTAACCATCAACCTGAATCCTTCAACCCAAACCAAGATTCTGTTCGACATCGTTGAAAGCCTCAATCGGCAGGGTATTCATAAGTTGCTGATTATGAATGGGCATGGCGGAAATGACTTCAAACAAATCATTCGTGAGGTGAATTACCATTACGCCGATATGCTGATCTGTTCCAGCTCCTGGTTTAAACTTTCGGAGCGAAATGATTTCTTTGATATTCCAGGCGATCATGCCGATGAAGCGGAAACCAGCCTGATGATGTATTTACAGCCCGACTTGGTCTTGCCTCTCGACGAGGCCGGAAATGGCGAAAGCCGTCAGTTTAAAGTACAGGCGCTAAACGAAAACTGGGCTTGGGCCGAAAGGCAATGGAGTAAAATAAGCCGGGATACTGGTGTTGGCGCACCGCACCTGGCTACGGCCGAAAAAGGCAAAGCCTTTATGGAATTCCTGGTTGAACGATACAGCCTATTTATGCTTGATTTGGCACAACTCGAGCTCAATGATGATATTTATGAGTGAGTTGGGGGTGGATAATTGGTCATTCAGTGGTCATTGATCGCCGGAGGTTGGGCTCTTGATCCGGATACGTGAGGCTGGATACTCGGACAAGAATCAGAATCAGATGCAGAAGATGCGGATCCTGTATGATTGAGGCTGGTTACTTGAAACTCGTGCTTGGCTCCTGGCAGCTTACAGCTGCTACCTACGGCATGAGGTTGAACTCTTGGAATTTGATCCGCCAGCTGGCGGATCAAAGTTGAGCACTCCTAACTTTCCTCCGGTGCCAGTTCATTTTGCCCGAATAGCTCAAAGGCGTTTGCGATCTGCTCAGGACGTCCCATAATGTATACCGTATCATCCATTTCAAGCTTTTTACTTCCATCGGGGTGCTCAATTAGTTTATCTTTCCGGAGAATAGCGACCAATGTCACGCCAAACACCTTGCGAAACTTAATATCACTAATGGACTTACCTATTACAAATGACCCTTCGCGTACCTTTAGAGCCATAATTTCCAGGTTGGGCAATTCTTTGAATAACGCGTCGGATTGATTGGATGTATCTCGAAAAATGCCGTAGTGGTCGTTCCTGATTTTGGCAATCACCCGGTTGATTTCGCGCTGTGGAACCAGTCGTTTTTTCAGCACCCGTTCAAACAAATCAATGGCAGTTTCAAACTCCTCGGGTATGACCTGGTTAGCACCCAACTTATACAACTCCTCGATGTCCACCACTTTTTTCGTTCGCACAATGATGAAAACATGTGGATTCAACAGGCGAATCTTATCAATAACCGCCATGGACACAATCAAATTCCCCACCGAAATTACTGCCACATCGGCAGTTTTGATATGTGCTTTCTCCAGAATGGGCTCATTGGTGGCATCGCCATAAATCACGGTTTCGCCTTTTTCCTGTAATCGTTTAACAATTCCCGGATCAAAGATGATAGAAACGTAGGGCATCTTCAGGTATTTGGCCATAACCGACAGGTTGAGCGAACGCGAATCCTTCCCGATAAATACCACATGGTTTTCAAGGGCAGGCAGTTCAATCTGAGGAAGTGGAAACAAACCTTCCACCCAAACTTTCGGAATCGGCAATTTCAACATCAGGTCGGCAGTCGGGCGCGACACCATCATCAAAATCGGTGTGACTGACATACTGATAATGGCCACGGCCAGGAACAACTGGTAATAGTAATCGGGAATGATGTTGTATTTCAGGCCCGACTGCGCCAAAATAAATGAGAATTCACCTACCTGACAGAGAGCAAAACCAACCATGATTGTCCCTCGAAAGGTATGGCCAAGAACAAAAGCAGTTCCTCCCGCAATCACCATTTTTATCACCAATACCAGCAAAACCGTTGAAAAAACCAAGGTCAGGTGGTCGGCCACAAAGCTGAGGTCGAGCAGTAAGCCAATACTAACAAAGAAGAAGCTGGTGAACGTGTCTTTAAACGGAATTAAATGACCGAAGGCATTGGCGCTGTACTCGGATTCCGAAATCATCAAGCCCGCTAAAAAGGCGCCAAACGCCAGCGAAATGCCCATCTCCGAAGTTAGCAAAGCCACCGACAGGCAGATGGCGAAGATGCTCATCATAAACAGTTCCTGGTTTTTGGTGAGTGCAACCAGCTGCAGCAGTTTAGGCATGAGCCAGCGGTTGCCAACATATACCATGCCTACCAGCACCACCGTTTTGCCCAGAAGAGGCAGCAATTGTCCGCCTATATCCGACGCTTCACTCCCCAGCATGGGGGTAAACAATAACAAGGGAATCAGAATAACATCCTGAAAAATGAGGATACCTAACACCGTCCGTCCATAATTGGACGTGATTTCGGAGCGTTCCTGCATCAGTTTTAGCACCACGGCGGTACTGCTCAAGGCGGTAAGAAAGCCCACAAATAACGCACCCGCCCAGTTCAGGTTATACAGGCGTGCCACCAGCATGGTGATCCCCGCAGTCAGGATCAGTTGCATAAAGCCGCCAAAAAAAACGATTTTACGAATTCGTAACAAATGGTTGATGGAAAACTCCAAGCCAATGGTGAACATCAGCAAAATGACACCAATTTCGGCCAGCAACTCTATTTGGTGGTTTGAACCAACAATACCCAAAAAATAAGGGCCAGTAATTACACCAGTCAAAAGGTACCCAATGATGGTAGGGATCTTAATTTTTGTAAATAAGAAGTTTACAAAAGTCGACAGGGCAAAAATGATGACAATATCTTTTAACAGGGGTAGTTCCATATGTTTTCGTTTTAAACCAAAAAAAGGACGAAATATGCGCACGTTCAATTTTCAAGATCAAAGTACGACATTTTATCAATTAATCTGCTGCTGATGCAGGCCCAAAAAATCATATTTTCGCATCCGTAAACAATATCAACTCCATGAGCAGTCAGCTTCAGCTTGAGGTTCAGTAAAAAAAAACTTCAAGCAAGCTTGCTCAGAAATAACAACGACAGGGAAACCAGAGCTGTTTCAGGTGACGTGCAATTTTCGAAAGCTGCAAAAAACAAAATTCTGAATGCTTCTGGACGGGGTTTTATGGTCGACCGTGATGCACCTGATTTTTTCGAAAAACATCTTCAGCCTGTTTGTCATCGAGCTTTCAGAATAGCGCCTGATTTCAATCCCGCTACATTTTTCTGGTCCTTCGTCCGAGAAGGTACCAATAACCAGTATTCCAGCTGGCTGAATGCTTCGCCGGGCCGTATCGAGGTAATTCGAAATTTCCTGCTCCTGGGTGAGAAAGTGAAAAGCAGCGCGGTCGTGCCAAAAATCATACTTTTCGTTGGGCTGAAAAGTGGCAGCATCAGCGACAATCCATTTCACCAATGAGGCCTGCTCTCCCAGGCGCTCCTTTGCACGCCGTATCGCCGCCTCCGAAATATCCAACACCGTCAGATCGCTATAGCCCCGGTCAAGCAAATGATCGACCAGCAAGCTGTCGCCGCCGCCAATGTCTATAATTTTAGCTCGTGTTGGAACCTTAAATTGTTTGAAAAAGTCCAGCGAAGTTTCGGGCACCGGCTCAAACCAACTGACCTCGTTCAAAGATTTGGTTTGATAGATGGTTTCCCAGTGTTTTTTGCGGTCAAAATTATTCATCGTTGGTTACGCTAATTCATGCAAAATTAATAATTTCGATCAGAGCGGCGTTGCTCTGGGTTTTCGGATCAGTGAAAACGTTTAGCTTATTTGGTTGTCTTTCCTCCCATTTCGGTAAATACCCGGTCAACAGGTTCCCAAAGCTCAATTTTGTTGCCATCCGGATCCATCAGGTGAACGAATTTCCCATAGTCATAGCTGGTAATTTCATCCACGACGGTTACGCCGTTGGCTTTCAGTTTTTCCACCAAAGCTTCAATCTGCTGCACCCGGTAGTTAACCATGAATGCCTTCTTTGAAGGCGAAAAATAATCACTGTCTTGTTTGAATGGGCTCCACTGGAGGTAGTTAATTTCGTCGGGCCGATGGGCGTTGCGAAACTCAAAACTCGATCCCCACTCGTTGACCTCCAAACCGAGATTGGTGGCGTACCACTTTTTTGTTTCTTCCGGATCTTCCGAAAAAAAGAAGATCCCTCCAATTCCGGTCACTTTGGGAACAGGATTTTCGTCTGTCGATTGGTCCGTTGATTCATCGGCTAAGTTCTTCATCGCACGATTGTTTAGTTGTTTTTATTCACGGTTTCAAACACCGCTGGCAGATACTCATCATTCAGTCGCCTGAAGCGTTTAATTCACTTCCGAATTTAAGAAAAATAATTTGAGTCGTCTGCGGGAAGAAGAATTCTCCGTGTTTAGTCGCGGCAAGCTGAAGGCTACAAGGATTGAAAAAATGCCCGATCCCAAATTCCAAGCGTCCACCCACAGGTAATAAATGACCAATAATAACAAATAAGGCTCAATAGGACTTTCGCTGCAGTTCCCGGTGTCCCGTGGAGCCACTAAGGTAACATCTTTAAATTTTCTCTATGTGTCTTGTGTGGTTCCTGTGATTTTTAATTTATTAAAAGAACCTCGATGAATTTTGGCTATCGATTGAATGACTAAGGCCTTGTACCCGGAAGGAGAGAATAGCAACGAGCTTTCTGCGAGTCGCCAGAAGATCCTGAACCAAGATCAGGATGACTCATCCAGCCGCGAGTATCAAAAATCCAGCATCAAGAATCCAGCTCCAGCGTGCTAATCCAGTTTTAGCACGGCCATAAAGGCATTTTGCGGCACTTCTACGTTGCCCACTTGCTTCATGCGTTTCTTCCCTTTTTTCTGCTTTTCGAGTAGTTTGCGTTTCCGCGAAATATCACCCCCGTAACATTTGGCTGTTACGTCTTTGCGGACTGCTTTCACGGTTTCACGGGCAATAATTTTAGCGCCAATGGCTGCCTGGATGGCAATATCGAACTGCTGGCGCGGGATCAGCTCTTTCAGCTTTTCGCACATGCGTCGCCCCATCGGGTAAGCATTGTCGAAGTGAATCAACGACGACAGTGCGTCCACCATTTCACCGTTCAGCAAAATATCCAGGC
>SWCA01000052.1_pt1 | contig 35455 bp, 43 predicted proteins | sample 4692961 | NCBI WGS metagenome assembly SWCA01 (sample SAMN10267275, study PRJNA491770) | bioreactor metagenome | isolation source: DHS bioreactor inoculated with | place: Japan: off Shimokita Peninsula
CCAAAAAGAAACAGCCGAGTCAGAGCGGAGAAAGGATTTCCTTCTCTCTCAGGCTCTTAAATACGCAAAAGCGCGACCTCTCAACCTTCACCGGACGCACCGCGTCGCAATGCGCCTTTCTGAGATAAGCGCTCAGATTCGCCGCCTTGAAGACACCCTGACCCTGACAGAGCAAATCGCCGACTTTTTCCAGTCGGACGAAATGAAAGAAAAGGCTCTACTGACGGCAGGGGAGATCGCCGAGCGAATCCGGCCGCTCATGCAGCAAGCGGAAGATATTCTGACAGAGGCCTCTCATGCTTTGAGAAGCGGCGTCATCGACACCTTGCGCGAAGACGTCGAGCTTGCAGCCTCTGCTAAGCTCAGGGAAGCTCTGGAAGAGATCGAAGACGCCTTACGCTCTCTTCTCGTCAAAGGGGGCTACCGATGATCGCCCGCCTCTTCGCCCATCCGAACAACCACGAGAACAAGCCCGGCGCACCCGTGCAGAAGCTCGAATCCTTCGCCGGGCTCCCCTGTGGCGATCAGGCAACCGGCACCTTTAAGGTCACGTCGCCCTATGGCTGGCGAACGCTCGAAATTCACGGCCAGAAACGCCGACAGTTTCACAACGGCATCGACCTCAGAAGCTGGAATCTTCCGAAAGGCAACAAGCCCGGCTTTATCTACGCCGTCGAATCCGGCGTCGTGACGGAGGTTCTCCAGCCTGACCGGGAATTCCCGGCTGTGCTCAACGCCGACGGTACGCGTATTCCCGTTCCGGAGGGGAGAGGCTGGACGCCTTACCTTCTGCTTCGCGCCGACTCTGGCCGGGTGTGGGTTTACCGGCACGTCCGCCCGATCATCGGTCTCGGTGTGCGAGTCGTGGCCGCCTCTGTAATCGCAGAGACGGACCGCAACTATGGCTTTTCCAACGGAATCCATCTGCACCTTGAATGCTGGGTCGATGGCAAGAACGTCGATCCTCTCCCGATCCTTGAAGGCTTCGGCTTTAAGGAGGTGCAGGGATGGTAACGCAGAACAAAGAGCCGAAACGGTTCGACCCGTTCCTGAGAAGCCCTCTTTCCGATCTCACCGACGGATTCATCGGGGGCATGCTGAAAGCCTTCGCTCTTTTTGCGTTCGCTCTGGCGATTATCGCCGTTGTGGTCGCCTCCTTTACATCGTGCCGCACGACTTACGTGCCGGTCACGTCGACGGCTGACACCCGGACGGCTACAATACAGGCAGCGGATAACGCACAGGCAGAGCGTCAGGCGCTAAATGACCATGTGCGCCGACTGATCGAGCAGAGAGAGGGCGCAGAGCCGGAAGCGGCGAAGGCTTATACCGTGCACATCGACCGACTGAGCAGAGCAGGGGCCGCACTGGCCGACGCAGCGGAAAAACTGCGTTCGTGTAGCTCGAAGCTTGAGAGGGCGGAGTCAGAAACGGTAGCCTGCGCCTCTGCGCTGGCGTTATCCGGACAGCGCATCTCTAAGCTTGAATCCGAAGCGCCCGGCTTCTTCTCGAAGCTGAAAGAGAAATGGGATATTGGATCGGCGGCCTTTGTCGCCGGTTTCTTCGCCCATATCCTCTGGGTCTGGGCCGGTGGAATCAAAGGAATTGCTGCGCTCGCCTTGCGGGTGTTCGGCAAAGGGGCAGGGTTCTGATATGAGTAACGAGAAGCGGGAAGTAAGTATCGAGCTTTCAGACTTCAGCCTGATCGCTTGCAGCGACCCGGAAAATCCATTCACCAGTAACTGGATAGTCACGATGTCGTTCAAGGAGGTCGGCGAGCTGCCTGAGTCAATGAGCCGGGATGAGGTCCGAAACGTGCTGGCGATCATCCATAACGCCTACAGGGACGGGCGGCTTGACGAATGCAGGGAAATGAACAGGCGTCTTTTGCGCCACAATTTTAAGCGGAGGTAACAGTATGCAATCGCTTCAATTCCTTACAGACGATAACGTCCAGAAGGTGGCCTCTCTGTATAACCGGGGCTACAACAAGACAGAGATCGCCCGCCGGATGGTCTGCAACGTCTCATCCGTTTATCGGGCACTTTGGATCGCAGAGCGTCAGGACTTACTGAAACGCCCGGCGAAGACACGGGAGAAGTCAGGGGGCCGAAAATGATCCTCGATCGTAAAGAAGCAGAAAACGAACTCCGGGTTCTGCAAAGGCGGTTTGCCGATGCGTTAGCCGTTGAACTGGTTATAACGCATGACGACGGCGAGCAGATCAAGCGGTCAACGCTGAATCTGCCCCGATCGCTTGAGGCTGGCGAGTATACGGCTACGGTTTACGCCGAAGGGCCGGAAGGGGAAGGGCTTGTCGAAGTCTCCCGGTTCCGGTTCGTTATCCGTGACAATCCGTCGGCAGCATCAGCCGTGCCGGCTCAGCCGCCACAGCCTCCGGTGCAGGACATTCAGTCCCTTGTGGCCGAGATGTTCCGCCAGCATAACGAAAGCCTGAATACCGTTCTCACGGCAAACAGGGAACTTACAGACAAGCTCTCAAAGGCCTATGAAGACGCCAAACAGGCAGAGGTCCAGCTCTACAGGGAGAATCATAAAACCCTGACGGCTGCCTTCTCAGAGATGGCATCGGGATTTAAAGAGCAGGTGGCAAACTACAGGTTAGCCATGCCGGAGCCCGGACAGCTTGAATATGAGTCGGACGCTCGTGCATCGGAGCGCTGGGCCTCTCTGGGTGAAAAGGCCGTTGAGGCTCTGCCCGTGCTGCTTGAACGCTTCGCCCAGCTCATGGCCATGAGGTCGGGAGGTGGCGGCAGTGGCTTCTAAGTCCATCGAGCAGCGTCTCGACATCATGGAGGAGAAGCAGCGCCTTCTTGAGGAAGGCTGCATCTTCGCTCTGCGTGAAGTTTCGGCGGTCCTTGCAGGGCCGCAAAAGACACGGTTTGACAATAAGCTCCGCCCGATCGTCGGGCGGTTAACTGAGATCAAGCGTGAAAACGAAGGCTGGACCGATAACAATTGAGGCCTTCGGTCTTGAGGGGGCGGTTTTGCGTCTCTTTCGGGGCCGACTGGTGGACATGGGGGTAAAGCCGTCGACGTGGCAGGAGCTATCGCGTCGACCCTTTGCCCCTGCCCGAGATCCCCGCCCGGCAGGGCGGCGATCTTACCCGATGCATCTGTATAACAGGAGAAACAAGGTTATGGCTAAGAACGATTCGCAAACGATAGGAACGATAGAGATTCAGGAAACAAAGACAGGGAAGAGAGGCGACATGACGCTTTTCATCCCGCCTTACGGAGCCCTGAAATTCTCGTTATCCGAACCGACAGAAGAAGACAAGGAAAAGATGGAAAATCCGCCCGCCTTCTGGGTATGGAATGGCCGCAACCGTTACGGCGGCCTCTGGAACAATACATCGGATAGTGGTGCAGAATACCTGAGCGGCAACTTTTTCTGCCTGGGCTTTCCGGGAAACAAAGCATACGTCGCCGCCTTTGCAGCGAAGGACAAGCAGGGCCGCTTCCGCGTCGTCCTGAACTTCCGGGAAGAGTAACGCCCTTATTGTTAGTGAGGGGACTCCGGGCGCAATAAGGGGCAAGGGGTCCACGGACCGAAGCAGTTTCCGGGCCTGCTCAAAACCGGATCTTTGCACTGAAGAGGTTAACTCAATGGACGAACGAGAGTTAGAAGTATTGGCGAAGCTCTTAGCTGACGATGAAAGGGTGTTTTATGTTCCCGGTCCAAGGCATGAGCCGAAAGAAGTCGAAAGAGTCGGAAAGATCAGACTTACCGACGGCGCTTATCCGGCTATTTACATAAAGGAGATAGGGGCTTGCGATGCCCGAATCCAGGAGTTTATTCTGTCTGATTTTTGCACGCTCAAGCCGCTAAAGTGAGAGGTTAACCATGACCGAAGCAGAACTGAAGAAGCTGAAGAAAGCCGTTGAAAGCGGGACCGTTGTTCACCTGACAGAGAATCAGAAGAAGGTTTATCGAGTGGAAGGCGTCGGCGTCTCGTGGAATGGCCCGGCCGTGTTCCTTGAAGGCATCGGATCTCTGTCGATAGACGAGTTTGAACTCGAAGAATTCCACACACTGAAACCGCTAAGGTGAAGGAAGGTTATCCGTATGAACATGATTCAGACGCTCCGATCATATCTTCCCTTCTTTCATCCTCTTTCCTTCTGGAGAGAAGAAGCCAGATCAGAACAACTTAAATCGCGCAGCCGGTCGCCGCTTTCTTACAGGGCGAGCCGGCACAGAAACCACAAGAAAAGGGCACGACTGAGAAGATAGGCGGCCCGCAAAAGCATGAACTCTCTGACCGGCCCGGCATTCGGGCCGGGATTTTTTGAAGCGCTCCATTTTCGGAGCGAGCCCCCCGGATACCTAATCAGGGGGGTGCTAACGCCACTTTTCTGGCAGAAATCTAAAAGGTGATACAATGGCAAAAACGACAGAAACAACCGATCAAGCCACCGGGCAGAGCCCGGTCGAATTCCCGTATAACAAAGGGCCGTTCCTGGACTGGCTCGCGTTCTCTATCCCGTATACGTCGGACTGGATGTCATGGGTTAGCAAGATGTTCGGCTCCCTGCGGGAGAACCCTTACGGCTTCTCGGGCTACCCGGTATCGGCGACGGCGGAGACCGGAGCCCTGATCGGATGGCACCCGGAGAAGGTGAAGCAGAAGGTCCACGTTGTTTTGAGCTCGCGAGCTCTGGCGTCCTGCCGAATAGACAAAGGCCTGACGGCAGACAGCATCATTGAAGCGGCAAAAGATCGAGGGGCAACCTTTACCCGAATCGACGTTGCGATCGACGATTACGGCCTGAACTGGCACGACGAAGGGGCTACAAGCCGACGGCTTCTCCTCTCTCCGGATAAATGCTTCCGGCACTTGCGCCGGGGATATGTAACGAGTCGCTTCCGTGGCTTCCAGCGCATAGAGGGCCGTGAGAAGGCCGGACAGGAGCAGGTCAACCCGGATACTGGAGAAAGCATTTTCGGCTATTATGCACGCATCCAGACGGGGAAGATCCACGGCAAGCAGCTCGGCGAGACCGTTTACATCGGTTCGCCGTCCTCCGATGTTCGATGCCGGATCTATGATAAAGCAGCTCAGACCGGAATGGAGTTTCCGTGGATGCGCTTTGAAATCGTCTTTCGGAAGAAGAGGGCGGAAGCACTGGCGGAGAACCTGCCAGACGTAAACGTTCCCGGTTTGATCCTGCACTACGTCGATTTCAAAGAGCGCAGCGGCGCGCAGCGCATCGACCGACGGCCGTCCGCTTCATGGTGGATAGCCTTCCTGCAAACGATCGACAAAAAGAAACTAACCCTTCCGAAACAGACGCCCGGCCTTGAAGAAATAGACGAGTGGATACACAAGCAGGTTTCCGGCGCTCTCTGGCTCCTCTATGAGGCCTACGGCTGGGACAAGGTCGATGAGATCATGCAGGACGGCAAAGACAAGTTTAACCGGAACAAGCGTTACCAGAACCTACTGGACAGGACGAAAACGGCATGAGCGGCAATATCATCTACAGAACAAGGGAGCTTCAGGACTTCCGGCAGACTGTCGCAACGGTGTTCGAGCTTGCGAGCCTTTACCGTTACGATCTATTTCCGTGGCTGCGTGTCTTTGACCTGCCGCAATGGTATAACTATGTATCGAACGTTCTCCCTTACAAGGCAGACCCTCCAAAAAGAGAACGAGTCCACCGGCCAGCCTATACATCCCGGCCCGGTTGGGATGGGACAAGGGACTGCGACGACAAGGCAGTTTTGATCCTTGCCTTTGTCGAGCTTCAGAACGAAGTGGAAGAGAAAGAAAGGCCGATCAAAACCCGGCTTGTCGTCAGTGGAAGAGCAGGGAGGGCGCACCACATCTATCCGGAGCTGGAGTTTCCGGGCACGCCGGGCATCTGGACTCCTTACGATGCGACATACCCGGCCCCTCGCTGTGAGATCGGGAAGCGGCTGTTTGAAGAGGGATTCCGTGAGGTGTATTATCCGAACCGATAAAAAAAAGCGGATAATCGTGCAGCGATCTGTCAGAGATCATTCAGCCCGGCGCATGCCGGGTTTTTTGTTATTGTACGCGTTTCGGTCTCGCTGTAAGCTGTGCCCTGTTATGTCAGGTGTATATCTTGAAACGCTCGAAGGCGACGAAGAGCACAGCCATGATTTTTATATTCCCGGCCCGAACGCCGGCAATCCCGACGAGCTGGGGCGGTTCCTGCCTGGCCTCTTCAAGTTTAAGAGTGCCGCCTTTCTCCCGCGACTTCTGGCAAACCGACTGCTCCCGAAAGGTATAGGGAAACGCATTCTTCCACCGGCGAAAAAGACCGGCATGGCAAAGGTTATGCAGAACGTAAACAAAGGGATGCGAACCCTTGAGCAGATGCAGGATTCGCTGCCGGTCCCTGAAGAGTCCGTCGCTCCGTCCTATGAGCAAACGGACTTCTCCTCTTTCGCTGAGCCCCGTTATTATGCATCGTCAGTGCAGCAACCCGTCACTGTTGGACCGGTTGCGATGCCAGACGAAGAATACGAAGAGGAATACGACGAAGAGCTTTACGGCTATGATTTTGTGCCGGGCGAAGGGGCGATCGTCGAAGAACTGGACGGTGACTTTGGCTTTTCGGCCATCGCATCGGCAGCCCTGCCAGCCCTGAAAACGGCAGCAAGCTCCGCTCTGACGTCTTCGCTTACGAGCGCATTCAAGCCAAAGAAGAAAGCAAACCCGATGGCAAAGCTTCTTCCTCTGGTCCTCGCACAGCAAGCGCAGGCAAAGAGCGCAGCGGCGAGCAGGGCAGCGGCTCCGTCGTATTCCGCCAATCAACAACAGACGCAGAATACGACAGCGCAAACCGAACAGGAAAAGCAGTGGTATCAAAAGCCGATGGTCTGGGCCGGAATCGGAGCAGGAACAGCGGCAGCGGGAACGCTCATTTATATTGCAACTCGCAAATAAGGAAACGCAGTATGGCAAAAGCAAAAAGCACAGCAAGCGGCGCTCACATGTTTATGTTTGTGAAGCCGAAAGGTCTCAAGAAACACCCGAAGCAGCCGAAGAAAACGGCCAGTCTTCTTGTGTGGGAGAAATGGAAAGCCGGGTGCGACATGGTCGATCAGCATAATGCCCCGATCTTGAAGCGCTACAAAGAACTGGATAACCAGATTAAGGCAAGGAAGGGTCTGTAATATGGCACGACGCAATAAAAGCACAAAGAAGCTTGTGTCCGCTTTTATCGAGGGACTAATCGGCGCAGGAGCCGGGTATTTTACGGCTATGGGAGCCGACAAGGCGTCCAGTCACTTCCTGACGAAAACGAGGATCGACGAGAAGAGCGGTCAGGCGGCACGTAACGCATACGCGAAGGAACGGGGCATCAAGCCAGCCGTCATCGCTGGTGGCGTTGCGACCGTAGGCGGTGGTATCGTTATCAATGCCGGTTATCCTGTCCTCGGTGCAGGCTTCTTGGCCGGTGCTGGTGCATATTCTGCAAGCGATCTTCGCTCGACGCTTCGCGTGCTCAAAGTGGCAGAGGCGGCACCGACCAATCCGGCAACCCCCGTTCCGACCAATACGGTGAACAGTGTGTCAAGCAATGTCGCCCTTGCAGGCGAACAACAGGCCGCTGTCGTCGAAGACGATCAGGGCAACCGTTACCGGCTTCTGTCCGGTGACGAAAATGCCTCTCTTGTTGACGAACGTGGAAACGTCCGGGCGGTGAATACGCCGGAAGCGACGACGTTTGCGATCGACAGAACAACCGGACAGGTCGTCCTGCTTGGCTTCGATGAGATGGCCGAAGTGGACGGAGAAGAAGAGCCGGAAATGCTCGGCGAAGAGTCGGGCAACGAAGTCGGCGAAGACTTCGAGTTCGACGGCGACGAAGAAGACGCCTTCTCGTTTTGAGAAGGCTGCAATCATTAAGGTGGTGGTGTGAAAATGAAAAAGGTTAGAACAAAACCGACGGGACAGAAACCCGTTATGCGCTCGGGCGATCCTCGCTCGTATCTCTCGAAGATGGGACACCGGCGCGAATTGATTTCCGTGTGGAAGCTCTCAACCGGAGATCAGACATACGAGTTTTTCGCCAACAATGAAGGAGCTGGAAACTATCGTCAGCTGGCCGACTACAATTTCAACGGCAAAAATCCGCTGGAGACGGCAGACGGCGATATCCTGACCTTTCGCTTCGAGTTGACGGGACCGGATAACGCTCCTGTTAATCTCGCAGACGATACGGTCCGGGAAGCTCTGGTTAAGCTGGTGCGAAACCTCCGTTTCGTCGTGAAGAAAGATACGGTGGTCGTTCACGATGGCCGGGTGCAGAGCGTCTGTTCTGACATTCCGCACGTCGTGAAGCTGGGCTCCGCTTCGATCGCCGCTGTTCAGGTGGCAGAGCCGAACGTGGCAAACCGTATGGAGGACAAGAAGGCTCTTTATCTCCCGATGAAGTTCACTTCGCAATCCGAAACGCTTTCTGTTTCGGCCTTCCTTCCTTCGGACAGCACAGGCTTTCGTGTGCCGGCTGCTCTGGCTAACTATCTGGTCAAGCTTCACATCGAAGCCGTCCAGTATCCGAAAGGCAGAGGCGGAATGCAGCGAAGCGCTGCGTAAGGTTCGTTTTGGACTGCGTCCGGGTCTCTCCTGCCCGGACGCAGATCATTTCTAAGGGGATAGGAAAACGTTATGCGTCCTTTTTTTCTCAACGGCATTTGCGGCGATGTTACAACCGACACAAGAACCGATTCCGGTCTTATCTCAAACAAGACAGGGGCGGACGTTCGCGTAACCGGTTACATCGTCCGATACAAGCCCGGTCTTGAAAAGGTGCTTTTCGGGCTTGAGATACCAAAGCTCAAGCAGGAGCCCATCTTTCAGGGTGATACGCCTGTTGCTCTGATCGGTTCGCCGTGGGATAAGCCCATCGGTCCGGTCAAGCTGCCGGGCGAAGGGTTCATTCTCGAAAAGGGACAGGATGCAAAAATCCAGATCGAGCGCTTTGCCGGGGCTCCTGTCGTCACTGAAGGCGATATACAGGTCAGTCTGCTTTGCGTGCCTGCGAAATGATATGTCGATCAGGAAAGAAGTATCCTTCCCGGTCCTGTTTACTCAGGACTACGATCCCGATACGGGGATCTATTCGGAGTCGTTTACCCTCGGTTATTTCGAGGTAGAAAGCTCCGGTCCGGTAAGCATTGAAAGCGTCCTGATTCAGGCTCATTACTTTCAGGCGCAGAATGCAATCCGGACGCCTGTTCGTCTGCTCATCGTTCCGGTATCGGGCGACCCGCTCCGATCGCTGCGCGACAAAGGGGCCTTGATTGACCGGCGCACTGGCGAATTCGAAGCCCTGACGTCGCAAAAGTTGGACGCTTCCGACGTCGACGTTTTGAATCCGGTGCGGATCGCCTTTCAGGCAGTCGACGAAGACGAATACGCTGTAAAGAGCGCTGCCGGGCTTATCCGCTCTCTGCGGCGGAAGGTCGGCGCTCCAGTGATGTTTCAGGGCCGGGTGTATTCCTATTCGCCGCGTACGCGTTACGAAGTGCAGGATACACATTTCCTTGTGATTCCGTTTCAATCGTCTTTGCAGTCCACGGCCATGCTTTCCAGCGGGGCTGTGAATATGGTCATTGATACCGGGTTTGAGGTGTGACCGATGGCAGAGAAAGGGCACAGAATCGACCCCTGGGACTTCAAAGAACTGATTCAGATTCAGGATATTGAAGACCTGACAAACGAGCTTTCCGGCAAAGCTCCGATCAATCATACGCATACGACTATTGAGGTTAACGGTCTGACCGGTGCCCTCGACGGGAAGGCTGCTATCGTTCATGGTCACGCTGTCGCCGATATTCCCGGCTTACAGGATGCTATCGACGGGAAAGCAGAGGATCTTCACGGTCACGCAATCGACGACGTTGTCGGTCTGCAGAGCGCTTTGAGTGCTAAAGCTGATGGAGGGGCTCTGCTTTCGCACACTATGGACTCGGGAAAGCATACAACGGCAGCGGATAAAAACTTCTGGAATTCGAAGGCAGACGGAACGCATTTTCACGTCGTCGACGACGTGGACGGGTTGCAGGACGCCCTTGATGCAAAGGTCGACGCCAGCGCTGTAGGCGTGGCCGACGGTGTGGCATCACTGGACGCATCCGGAAAGGTTCCGGCGACACAGTTACCCGCAGCCGGTGGACTCGAAATCTCTACTGTTTACAGCGGAACGCCCGTGCTGGGGGCCACAATCACGCCAACGTTTCCGGCTGGAAAGTATCTCTTACTGATTATGTTGACGCATTCGGGTTCAGGGGGACGAACCATCCTTTACAGCGGAACGGTTGTTGCGTGGAGCACATCGACCTACACGGGAGACACGGCGGCAATATACGTTGAAGGCTCATCGGCCAGCTTTACGATTGGCGGGTCTTCTACGGCGACAATATCCGTTGTCATTACTGCGATCAAGCTGGGGGATTTATGAGTCCGGAAGTTGTAGTTATTATTGCTATTCAGTTCGTCGGGTTCGCCTATCTGTTCGGGCAGGTTTCTGCCCGTGTAAAAGGCCTTGAGCGAGACATGCAGGTCATGGCCCAGACGGTTAACACACTGGCGAACGATTTTTCCGCCCATATTGGCGAGCATGAAGGGGCAAAGAAATGAACTATTCGGGCGATGTAAAATTCGGCATGGGTTACGGCGGAGCCGATGAGCGGGTGCGCTGGGTGCAGCAACGGTTGCTCGTCTGGAAAGTGCCTCTGAAGAGCGCCACCGGTGGCCGGGTAGATGACGGACAGTTTGGAAGCGGCACAAGGGCGGCTGTCTCGACGTTTCAGCGAACGTCGGGCCTGCCGGCAACCGGCGTTGTCGACCGTGCAACGTGGGTTGCCCTGGCACGGAATCCCGGCCAGCCTGCAACCGTTACGACGCCGTCGACCGGCTGGAACAATACCGGCACGGGCGGACGACGGTCAACCGTGCAGACCGCAAAGGCAGAAGAAGAGACCGACTGGACGCCGTGGATCGTCGGCGGAGTCACCGTCGCAAGTGCCATCGTTTTTATAGCTGCGACAAGAAAGAAGGGGAAGAAAAAGCGATGAAACAGAAGCTCGAATCCATTCTTTACCGGCTGCTCGGGCTCGCCCTCATGGTCGGTGCCGCCTATCTTCCGGAGAAGATGGCCTTTGCCGTCGGTCCGGCGCTGGCGAATTACTCCGCCTTTCTCGGCGGGGCAGGGTTGGTCCTGTTTCTCTTCCCTCCGTCTTCCCGCTTTTCTATGGCCGATCTGAGGAATCCAGCCGGGCGAATTCTCGGGCTGGTGGAACGCTGGAAAGGCGGAAAACCGCTTGAACCGCCCGGACCGCCCGGCGTCTAAGGCTGTATGGAACAGGAGAAGTTTACATTTTCGGTATCTAAGCGGCTGGGCGTTCGGCTTATCGTCGTCGCCGCTGTTATTGGATCGTTCGTCGCTGGATGGGAGCTGCGAAAGTGGCAGTATCCTTACGTGAGCTATACGCAGATTCAAAGCGCGTACATGGACACCGTTGGAACGGTGGTCGATTGTAATGTTCAGGATATGGCAAATATCGACTGGAATCAGAGGCAGCCTCAGAGCCAGAAGGAACGCTTCTGCAAGGCGGAGTCTGAATTCTGGCTTCGCGCGTGGAAGGAAGAATAATGCGACTACCAAAACCATACGCTAATGTGTCTGATTACTTCATAGGATGGGACGGTCAGGGGCTCGTTGTTCCAAATACAGCAAGCGCTGAGTGGCGGGATGTATGGAAAACGATCACCCCGGCGGAGCGTCGAATCCTTGAAGCCGTGCTTCGGGCTGGCGGTGGCGATCTTGGCATTTCGTCGGCTCAACGGGTAAACGACCCGGAGGGGTCTGCCCATAAATACGGCTATGCTCTTGATTTTTCAACGGGCTGGGACGGTTCACAGAAAGATCCTTCCACTTTGCCCGTTCTGCTTCGCACGTTTTACCATTTGGCTAACACTTGGAGAGGCGGCGTCGGCATCGCTTACGACAAACGGCTTCATTTGCACGTGGATGATCGTCTGCTCCTCTATGCTGATACCATTAACGGTAAGGATTCTGCCCCTAAGACTCCGGCAGGGAAAGCCTACTGGAGCGACAGGCGACGGGGTTTCCCTTTCGTATTTGCTGAGAATTGGACGTCTGGCAATCTTGTGGTCGAGCCTTATTCGCCAGAATACCATGACCCGAAACTGCTGCCTCTCTACGGTGTCTCTAAGAGCCTGAGAGAGCAAATCCGAGACTCTTTCAAGCAGACCATCTCAGACACCGCAGACGACGTCGGCCAGTGGATCGACAATCGCTTTGACGCAATCCTTCCGGACGCCGGTTTCGGCTGGGGGGTGTTCGTCGGTCTCGGGCTGTCGGCCGCTGGGCTCTATGCCTGGCACAAGCACGGGCCGGGACTCGCAAAGGCCGTTCCTCTCATCGTCGACGCTGCGCGTACGCGTAAGAAGCTGTTTCGGCTCAAGAAGAAGGCCGGTTAGATCAGCGCCGGCGTCGATCTAACCGTTAGAACCTCGACATCTAACTATATCTAAAATTCCCGTCGACCGTCACCCTTAACGTTTCCGGAAAATTTCCCCGGAAAAAAATCCATGTTTATTAACTGCGACGTTGCGTCTTGGTAAGCCGGCGGCCGATCACGGCTCGATTTCTGTTCATTCTTGTCGATCGCATCTAACTTTTCCCGTCGGCCCGGCCATCCCTTAACGTTTCCGGAAAATTTCCCCGGAAGAAATTCCATGTTTATTAACTGCTTTGAGCAAGAAAGCGGGCAGAGTTCTTTTTTCCGTGGACAGACTCCAGAAAGACAGTATTCTGCCCGTATTATGTCGGATTCTCCATTTTTCCCTTCAATAATCCGATTTTTTGCTTGCTTTTCTTTCCGGAATGGTGGAAATTACCGGAAGTGACATATTGTTCCGGTGCCATTATATGTCTCTGTGACTTAAGATGGCAGTGGAACAATATGTCACCTAAAATTGCCGAGAACGGAAACACTTATCTGCATTCAGGGCAGTTCATAGAGACGGAAACGACATAAGAGACCTTTTTAAGTCGCATATCGGCTACAACTTCCGATAATGTATCTTATGTCCCTTAAAAATGAGAGGTCCTGGAGGGACCAGGTTACAGAATACCCATCTGAGAATTGGCTTATTTAACAGAAAGGCCCGGATTTCTCCAGGCCTTCCTCCAATATCGTTAGCAAATGTCGCCGCGTTAGACGCCCACCGATGCCTTCGCATACTCGCGGATATCGACGAAGTGGCCTTCGATGGCGGCCGCGGCGGCCATTTCGGGGCCGACCAGATGTGTGCGGCCTCCGCGGCCCTGACGGCCTTCGAAGTTACGGTTCGACGTCGACGCCGAACGATCGCCCGGATTCAGGAAGTCGTCGTTCATGGCCAGACACATCGAGCAGCCGGCGAAACGCCACTCGAAGCCAGCCTCGCTGAAGATCTTATCAAGCCCTTCGGCTACGGCCTGACGGAATACGCGGCCCGAACCAGGCACGACGATGGCACGCACGCCTGTTTTTACCTTGCGTCCTTTTGCGATGGCCGCCGCACGGCGCAGGTCTTCGATGCGCGAGTTAGTACACGAACCGATAAAGACGGTATTGACCGTGATGTCGCTGATCTTCTGTCCCGGTTTCAGATCCATGTAGGCCAGAGCATGTCGGGCCGACTCGCGCTCAACCGGATCGCTGATCGATTCCGGATCGGGCACGACGCCGTTAACCGGAGCAACCTGCCCAGGGTTCGTTCCCCAGGTAACCATCGGAACGATGGAAGCGGCATCCATATCGATCACTGCATCAAACTTCGCTCCTTCGTCGGACGGCAGCGTCTTCCAGTATGCCACCGCCTTATCAAAGGCCTCTCCTTTTGGAGCAAAGTCCTTTCCGCGCAGATACTCGAACGTCGTCTCGTCGGGAGCGATGAGTCCGGCGCGAGCGCCCGCCTCTATCGACATGTTACAGACGGTCATGCGTCCTTCCATACTCAGGTTGCGGATGGCCTCGCCTGCATACTCAATGACGTAACCGGTGCCGCCCTGCGTGGTCAGTCGACCGATGATGGCAAGAACGATGTCTTTCGCCGTCACCCCCGGACCGGTCTTTCCGTTCACGCGAATCAGCATCGTCTTCGACTTGCGCTGCTGCAGCGTTTGCGTGGCAAGCACGTGTTCGACCTCCGACGTGCCGATACCGAAAGCGAGCGCTCCAAAGGCGCCATGCGTCGATGTGTGCGAATCGCCGCATACGATCGTCGCACCCGGAAGCGTGATGCCCATTTCAGGACCGATGACGTGTACGATGCCCTGGTCGGGATTATTCAGATCAAAGAGCGTTACGCCAAACTCGTCGCAGTTCTTCTTCAGAGCTTCCATTTGAATGCGCGAGATTTCGCCGGCGCCGTTCCAGTCCCTGCTTCGCGTAGAAACGTTATGATCCATGGTGGCGAAGGTGAGCTCCGGATGTCGGAGCTTGCGGCCGTTCATGCGCAGACCGTCAAAGGCCTGAGGCGACGTTACCTCGTGAACGAGGTGGCGATCGATAAATAGCAGAGCTGCCGTTTGCGGATCATCGTGCACGAGATGCGCATCCCAGATCTTCTCATACATGGTGCGAGGGGCAGAATTGTGACTGGACATGGTACCAATTTACTGAAACAATGCTACAGAGCAAACAAAAGACGCTCTGCCCGGTCCCCGGTTGAACACGGAAGCCATGATCGATTTTTTAAAGAAATTGCTGCCTGTGGCGAATATGGACGAGGACGAACCTGTTCCCGCCGTTCGCTCCGAGGCAGTGGCCGCCTGGTCCATTCCCGACCGATATCGCATAAAAAAGGCCGACGACGGTTCCGTACTGACCTGTCTTGAATCTCCGAATCTCGTCGTGCGCGTGCAGAAGGGCCGCGTCGTCAGCGCCCCGAACGCCCGCAAATCCCCCGAGCGAACGATTTTCCTCGATGGAGCGGCCGGCGGCGAGCCTTTCATGGATCATGATCGGCAGATCTATAACCTCGATCACCATGAAGGCGTGGAGCGCTCGTTCACGCTGTCCACATGCGAGCAGTCGCTTGTGATGGTCCGCAAAGGCCTGAATCTCAAAGACAAGAACTGGACGATCTACGCGAATGAGCCCGATCTCGACACCGTTCTTGCCATCTGGATATTGCTGAACCACCTTCATATAACTCCCGAGCGCTCGCACGTACTCGGTGAGATCGTTCCGCTGATTCGTCTTGAAGGCATCATCGACGCTCTCGGCCTCGAGCATATCGATCTGCTTGCCTTCCCGCCCGAACTTCTCGAACGTACAAGAAGACGCCTTGAGAAGCTTCGCGAAGAAGAGCTGACTCTTAAAAAAGAAGGCAAATGGAACGATCTCGATTATACGAGTTATACATACGGCATGCTCAAGAAGATCGACAACGTCATCTTTCGCGTGCAGGACTTTCGCGATTTCAAAGGCGTAGTCGAGGTGGCCCGAGCCGACATCACCGAAACCGACGCCGCCGTCGTCTATCATTGCGACATGGGCATCTACGAGCTCGAGGAATACCTGACCAAGCTTTACGGAAAGAAGCCCACCTTCATCATCTTACAGAAAGATCGCCGTCACTATACGATTCGCAAAGGCGATATGTTCTCTCCTCTGAAGCTTGATCGCATCTACGAACGACTGAATCTCTTTGATCCGGCCGTTTCGGGTCAGGACGCTGAGAACCGCTGGGGAGGCTCAGGCGATATCGGTGGGTCTCCGCGCGGAACGGGCACGGGGCTTTCGGCGACGCGCATCGTGCGCCTGTGTCGCGAGGCCTTTGAAGAAATCGATTCGGTTACACGGCTGAAGCTTCTCGGTCGCGCCGCTATTTACGGCGTCATTCCGCAATTGCTCGGCTGGATGTCGATGGTGGCCGGACTGTTCTTCAGTCCATTCGAACGATTCCTGACCGAACCGATGCTCGGGTTATCCACCGGCTTCTTCACGTTTCTCGTGACGCTTACGGTCGTCGCCTTCTACTTCAGCGAGATTCGCCGATCGCCGACGTCGTACGGTCTTCGGCTTCCGGTCGGATGGGACTGGCTCCGTTTTCTACCCGTCTCGGTTCTGGCCGGCGTCATCGGCGGAAGCTGGCTGACGCTGCAGTATAACCTGAACGGCGGCGGCCTGGAGTGGCTGTTCGGAGCTCTGATTCTTCCCGTGATGACGGCGCTTCTGTATTTCGGCGGTATTCACGGCAACCTTGTGCCACACTTTCTCATTCAGCGCTTTCGCGGGCCTTTCTTTATCTCTTCGCCGGCGATATTCGCCGCCGTCGCCTTCGCCTGTGGCAGCGCTTTTTTGCCAGTGAGCACCGTTTCGCTTTTCGATTTTCTTCAACCGACGACGATTCCCGGCATTGATAGCGAGCACCTCGATCTCATCGGCAAGATGCTGCTTTTGCCCGTCTACTTCGTCTATGGACTTTCTCTGAGCGTTATTCGCGAAAGGACGGAAAGCATCCTGCCGGTAATCGGTATTCACACGACTCTGACGGCGATGCTCTTTTTCTTTCTTTAAGAAGCGCTGTAAGCCCGAGGACGGTTGAGTGGAAGAACCGAAAGACGTGAGTCCTCGCTACCGCTTATTCCATGCGGTATTGCTTGCTTCGCGAAAGATACTTTAAAAGATCCGTCGATGTGAGGATGCCGACTACGGCATCATCGGACTTTGCTACCACAAGGATGGCGTGAATGTTGTTGTCGACCATGGCGCCGGCCGCCTGATCGATGCCGACGTCTTCGTAGTAAGAGAAGATAGGCGTCGTCATGATATCGCGCACTCGCAGATCGTAGTTTTCGGTCGTCAGCATGCGCGTGATGCTGATAAAATGGTCGAGGTCTTTGCGCGAAAGCATCCCGATAATCTCGCCCTTCTCTTTTACGGGAAGATGATGGATGCGATTCTTCTGGTAGATTTCAAGCTGGTCGATAGCCCTGGCCTCCGGATCGATGGTGATCGGATTCGGAGTCATCAGTTCAGATATCGTAATGGGCTTCATCGGTTCGACAGTCCTCGACAGTTTTTCTGTATACAGAATGAAGCGGCGATTCGAAATCAATTTATTTTTGTCATGACTGCGAAAAACGGGAAAGAAAAGGACGCACAGTTTGCCGGCATTGATATCGGCGGCGCTAAAAAGGGCTTTCATCTATGTCTGATCAACGAACAGGGCGCCGTCACCGATCTTGTCAGGTTGAAAACGCCCGAATCCGTTTCGCGCTATCTACAAGAGCGAAAGCCCTCCTGCATTGCCATAGACGGGCCTGCACGCTCCATGCGCACGACGGCGAGGACGCGAGAAGCCGAACGTCAGATCCGTACGCTCGATTACCGCCTGCAATGGACGCCGCAAAAAGGCGGGCGTGCTCAGGAGTGGATGCAACAATCCGAGTATCTCTGGACGGTGCTGCGGCGGGACTTTCCGCAGATCCCTATCTGTGAAACGTTTCCCACCGCCATTCAGGACAGGGTGCTGACAGAAGAGGTGCAGCTTCCGCTCGCAATGCTACAGAGCCGCCTGCTTCGCGAACATACGAAAGATTTCTTTGATGCCATACTGGCGGCTACGGCGGCCCGGCGCATCCACCGCAAAGAAGCCGAAGTCTTCGGCGTGAACGATGAAATCGGTTCCATCTATCTACCCGCCGATCCTTTTCGGGATTATACGCTGACGCTGATCGTTGCCGGCGAGCAAATTCTGCTCGGGCGCAAGAAGCGCGGACTCGGTGAAGGCTACTGGAACGGATTCGGCGGCAAGGTGGAGGCCGATGAAACGATTGCTACGGCCGCTGCACGCGAGATCCTCGAAGAGGTGGGCCTCAGAGTGAAGGCCCGCGATCTCATTCCTGCAGGGCTGCTTTTCTTTACGTTTGCCGATTCCAATGTCAGGCCGATTCGCGGCACGGTCTTTCGCGCCGAAAACTTTTCAGGTGAACCGGCGGAATCCGACGAGATGGCGCCGCAATGGTTTGATATAAGCGAGATCCCCTATGATCGCATGTGGGGCGACGACGTCTTCTGGTTTCCGTTGATGCTTGAAAAGCGCCCGTTCGTCGCATCCTTTCATGTTGGTGTGCATAACGCCATCGAGCGCCGCACGCTTGTCGAGACCGAGGCCGCCTTTGCCGCCGTTCAACGCGGAAAAAGCCGTCGGCCTTTTGCGTCGATATAGTACCAGGCAAGCTTCCCGGGCGCGACGGGAGCAGGATTCTCTTTGATAGAATCGGCCGATGTATAACTCTCAGGACCCTGAACAAGCGCCAGGCCTCTGAAATGCGTGAAGGCCTCGAAGAAGACGGCCGGTACGACCAGGCGTCCGTTGCGGTCGATATATCCCCAGCGCAGATTCTGCGTTCGCCTGACCGGCGCAAGCTCGCCCCCGAAATCGCCGACCAGATCAAACTGCGGGATGTTAATATGCCTTTTTCCTTTACTATCAATGAAGGCAAAACCCTCGTCTTTTAAGATATACGACAGGCCTCCGTCAAAGTTGCCTCCGAACTTGTAGGCGAAGTTAAGCACGGCCGTGCCGCGTCGGTCGATGTAGCCGTACAGATCCCACATGCGGGCACGGGCCAGGCCGTCGGCCGTAAAATTAAAGGCATCCTGATACTTGCATGGCAGCGCCTGCTTGCCCGTGCGATCGATATAGCCATAGTTATACACGCCCGTATCGCACTGGGTGAACGTCATGCCCTGAACAAAGCGGCCGGAGCGCGCAAAACGAGCCGGAATGACCATACGACCGCTTCGGTCGATATAGCCGTATCTGCCATTTAAACGCACACGCGCAAGGCCTTCAGAGAAACGATCGGCGTCTTCATAACCTTCTCCCGATGCGGGCAGGATCGTCTTTCCCGATGCATCAATGTAGCGCCATCTGCCGTCAGGTAGGCGAACCGGTGCCAGGCCCTCGGCGAATTCGCCCATGGCCTCTCTGATGAAATCCGGCAGGCTGGAATCTGAAAGGTTGCTCGCCACAAAACCGGCCGAGCACTTCAGTCGGATCTTCTCGTCGCCCTGGCGATTATAATACATGCAATCCGACCCGTCGCGAAACGGAAAGAGGTCGGATTCCGGAGCGGCAACGACGGCCGACGGGAGTATCAGACAGAGGAACAGGCTCGATAAAAAGCGAATCGGACTTGCATGCAGGAAGCGTCTGGCCAACATTTGATCCATGAGCTATCTTCGCTATCCGGGCGCAATGCTTTCTATACTTCTGATGCCGCTGTTTGTGACGGCAACGGCGGCCCAGAGCGGCGTAGAGAAAACCGAGAGGATGGAGCGATTCGAGAAGGACGGCATCGTCATCGAGCTGAAGCCGCTCGCACTTGAGATGGACGGATACCGGAATTTCGAGCTGCGCATCATGAACCTGACCGAGGCGCCTCGCAGCGTGCATGGTCGCTTTCGCCTGCTCAGTCGATCGGGCCAGGAGGCGGGCAGCTGCACGCTTTTCGTCGAACTGGCGCCCGGCGAATCAAAGACGCGCACCAAGGCCTGCAAAGAAACGGCCCTGTCGCGATCCTATCGATTCGAGATCGTGCGCGTCTATTCGTTTGTGCTCGATCAGGAGTGAAAATCAGGCCCTGCAGTACCGCTGAATCACATCGATCAGCGCTTCTTTCGTAAAAGGCTTCGTTATATGAGCGGCAAAGCCGGCGCTTGCCGTGCGCCGCCGGTCTTCGTCTGAGGTGCGCCCTGTTAACGCTATGACAGGCGGCAGCGGACCGGGGATTTGAGCCTGGAGCTCTGTGAACGTCGCAAATCCGTCCATGCCTGGAATCTGCAAATCCAGCAGGATCAGATCAAACGGTTCTTTTTCACTGGCGGTGACGGCCTCGGCACCCGACTCCACAATCGTCAGAACATAAGGCTCGCCGCTGAGAAAACGCTCGATCAGCCATCTCTGTTCGGGGGTGTCTTCGACGATGAGGATGCGCTTTCGCCCTGTGGCTTCGGGCTTTTTATGTTCGGTGCCCTCAAACGAGACGGGTAGAACGACGGTAAACGTCGATCCTTTACCCTTTTCACTCTCCACCGATACGGTGCCACGGAACAATCGAACAAGCTCGCGTACGATATTCAAACCGAGCCCGCTGCCGCCGTATAACCGTGCGATCGTGCCGTCTTCCTGGACGAATCGCTCAAAGAGGCGGTCTATGCGATCCTGCTCGATGCCGGTTCCCGTATCGATGACGTCGAACCGAAGAGCGTCGCTACCGAGTTTGCGAACATGCAGCGTTATACTTCCCTGCTCGGTGAATTTCAGCGCATTCGAAAGCAGGTTTGAAAGGATCTGACCTATGCGATAGGAATCGGACGATATAACGGCCGGCACATCGTCGTCGATGATCAGATTCAGTTCCACATCCCGCCTGAAGCGATGATGGCGGAACTGCTCGATCAGTGCGACAAGATGATCGTGAAGCGGAAAGCGAATACGCTCCACTTCCATGTGTCCCGATTCGACGCGCGAAAGGTCGAGCACCTCGTCGACAATACGCATGAGATTATTCCCGGTCTGCGCAAGCACGTCGACAAGCTTCTGCTGATCGGCGTTAAGAGTCGAATCTTGCAGAAGGTCGACGATACCGAGCACCGTTCCAAGCGGATTGCGCAGTTCATGGCTGAGATTCGAAATAAAAGCGTCTTTGTTTTTATTGGATTGATGCAGCAACCCCTGAAAGCGATCGCTGATGGCGATGAGCTTATTCAGACGGTTCTGCAGCTTGCGGTATCGGATCAGCTGACGCTCCGCCTGCGAAGCGAGATCAGCGTCGACGGTTTTCAGCCGCTCGACAAGCTGTTGCATGTCCTCGGTCGCCGCCTCGTTAACCGGAGGCCCCGCTTTTTCAGGAGGTTGCAGTCGTTCGGATTGATAGAGATCACTGATAAAGAGCGTGCGGTAAAGCTTGCGGTTCAGTGTGCGGTAGGCCTCGGCCAGGGCTCTGTACTCGGCCAGTATATCGAAATCGTCCGGGCCGTTCAGCACCTCGTCGATGCGAAAACGGACGGCATCCTCCGTTTCCTGTTTCAAGTACGAGGAGCGCTGCGGTTTCATGATTCGCCCGGCACGATATCAAAGGGCATCGTAAACTCTTCTTTGAATTCTTCGGCCAGCTCTCGCGAGCGAGGATTCTCGGAATCGAAACGCCATACGACGCCCGTCTTCACACCGGCCTGATGTCCTTCATCGAGTATATCGAGCATATCAAGCACGCATTTCGTCGAGCTGCTGTTCATGTAGCTGATGTTAATATCGATTCGGATGTCTTTTTTTTCGTCTACGAGAGCGCGCAGCCAGCGCACGACGGGCGTGTAGATCTCAAACGAATTCTCGGGATACGATTCTCCCTCGATAAAGACCGTTCCCTCTCTATAGAAGATGGAAGGTGTGGAGGCCGTTTTTCTCACTTCCGGAAAATCCATGCAGCAATCCTCTTCAGTTACCATAGGTTCTCATATAAAAGCGGTCAGGCTGAAAAAATCGTAGCGATCGTCGACCGGCCTGATGTTATATTCCATATTCGACGATGTTTTTCTCGCAATGTCTATCAGACCGATGCCCGCTCCTCTTGCCCCTTCGGGTCGCTCGCTGCGCAGCTGTTTCTTATACAGGGCCTTCAAATCGTCGGCATTCATGGCGTTGATCTGTTCGATGCGCTCTTTCAGGGGCTGAACGTCCTCTTTTAGAATGTAGTTGCCCGAGGTGACGGCATGGGTCTCGTCTTTGCGAGCGACAACGACGATCGTGCTGCTTAACTCGCCGGGCGGAAGCTGCCTTTCGATGATGTAATTGCGCGCGTTCTGCGTCAGTTCTATATATATTGAAAAAACGTCAGATATGGCCGCCTTCGTCACATTCTCATTATCGAGGTGATTGCGAATCGCTATGCCGATCTCTTCGAGGATGCTGTGCGAGAACGGGCCGTTAAAGCAGATCAGGATATTACTGTCGTTGAATTCTTTCTTTATCTGAAAAAGATCCATGCCATCCTCACTCTTCTTTTTTCAGCCATCTCTATTCTTTCGGGCAATCGCATTCGGCTTTCATCACAGCCTGAACCCGATCAGCGTCTGATCGTCGCGCTGGCTGTATTCGCCTCTGTATTCACGTAGAATCCGCTCAAAGGCCGACTGCTGCTCCTGCATGGGCCGGTGACCGTTTTCACGGATCATCTCCTGAAATCTCTGCGAGCCGAAACCGAAGCCTTTGCTTCCTCCTGGTTCGTCGAGAATTCCGTCTGTCGTAATATAGAACGATGATCCCGAAAGATTCCCTATCGTCAACGCCTGATACGCAAAATCCGTCGACGAGCTGCGATAGCCAATCCTCTGAATGTCGCCTCTGTGTTCCAGCACGTTACCGTCCCGGAACTCGAAAAGCGACAGGCCGGCCCCTGAATAGGAAAGCTCTTTCGACTGCCTGTCGATGACGCACAGTCCGATGTCGAGCCCCGCGTCGATCTCTTTGAAGCGCAGCGTCTCTTTCATGATGCGATTCAGCTCAGACAGCATCGCAGCCGGATTCAGCTGCGGCGACGACTCTACGATATGATTGAGCGCCGAGGCCGCCGTCATTGTCATAAAGGCGCCGGGCACGCCATGCCCCGTGCAATCGACGACAGCAAGCACGATACTGGAATCGGTAAGGCGCAGGTAATGGAAATCGCCGCCGACCACAAGTTTCGGCCGACTCAGAAGCAGATACTCCGAAAAGCAGGATTCAAAGAGCGTCGTATCGGGCAGGATCGACGCCTGGATCATCGACGCATAGCGGATGCTTTCGTCGATCTCCTTCTGCGATTGCCTGAGGGCGGTATTTGCGCTTTGCAGTTCGGTCGTGCGCTGCTGCACCTTTGTTTCCAGATCGGTCGTGTATTCCTGGATGGTGCCGGCCATCGAGTTAAACGAAGACGTTAGCCTGCCGATCTCGTCGCTGCGCTCGACAGGCAGGCGAATGCCGTAACGACCGGCGGCCACCTCAGCCGTCGCCTCGGTCATGCGCTCCAGCGGACGAAGTACCAGGCGATGCATGAGCAACGCGATAAGCACGCTCAAGAAGAGGAGCGAAATAAAGAGGCCGATCAGAATCGGCAGAAACGCCCGACCGCTGATCACACGCCCCACATCAAGGATAACGACGTTATACCAGCCAAGATGCCGCATATACGAAACGGCGGCCACCTGTGTGCGTCCTTTCAGCGTAACGGGAAAGGTGATAACGTCATCCTGTTCGTTTTCGCTTTGCTCGATCTCGATCGTCTCGCTGCCGCTCTTTTTACTATTGGCTGCATCAATCCGCAGCCTTTCGATCGCCGCTTTCAGCTCTTCGCCGAAGCGCTCCTGCTCCATCACCGTAAAGATCGTGATCTTATCGGCATCAAGGGCCTGGGCGTTATGCAGCACGACATCATGATCTTCTGAGGCCTGAATAACGCCTTTCTCGTCGACGAGATAGACCGAGATACCGGGCTCCTGATTACCGATGATCTCTTCGAGAATGACCGTGATGTTGACGCCTGAGCCGACGACGGCAATCTTGCGGCCTGCATGATCGCGCATGATCGTATTGATCCAGACCTTCGTGCGTTGAACGAGCAGATCTTTATCGGTATTCAGAGCGAACGTATCGACGTTTTTCATCGTCTGAAAGAACCAGCGATGCTCGGGAATCTCGGCCTTCAGCGTGGCGACAACGGGTCTGCTTCCGCCGGCAAACGTATAATAGTTCTGCGATGAGGCGATCGTTAAGAAGGACTCTTTATCGCGGGCCAGCTTGCGATAGCCTTCGATCTGAAGATAGGCGGTTTTGCGCGCCTCTTCGCTATTCTCGTCAAGCACCCATCGCCGGATCACATAATCGTCGGCCAGTCGGCCCGATAAGACGACCTCTCTGTCGATGAGCGTGAGCAGGCGGTTCTTCTGGATCTGCGCCTCTTTGGCGGCGAAGCGCTCGGCAAAGCCGGCGATCACGTCGCCCGTAACCGAATAGAAAAGATAGACGGTTCCCAGACCGACCAGGATATAGAGGATGCTGACGACAAGCAGGAAGCGCGTGCGCAGTTTCATGCATCCCCCTTTTCAGCGGAGGTGGAAGGGGGTCGAGCGGTTTTTAGGGGGATCAGCGCGCCACTTCATTTATCAGCTTGCCGAGCAGCGCATCATGCGTCGTCACCGACTTCTGATTGGCCTCATATTCTCGCTGCACCTCGATCATCTTTGTCATCTCGCGAACGATATTGACGTTTGAGGCTTCGAGGAATCCCTGTAAAACAAGGGGCTCCTGATCGGGCTTGAATTCAAGCATCGGTCCCGATTCGGGCGTTACGGTAAAGAAGCTGTTGCCTTCTTTCTTGATCTCACGGGGGAACTCCACCGTGCGGATTTTGATCTTATCAAGTAAAACGGGATCTTCCCAGCGGTTCTGCGTTTCGTTTGTGCCGGCCTCGGCCTCGTTGCCGATGCGGCGGTTAATCCAGACCTCGCCGTTATCCTTCACGGTCCAGTTCCAGCGGGCGACCTGTATAGGGCCTTTCTCGCCCATTAACGGAAAGCCTTCCGGAGTGACAAGATAGCCTTCTTTATTCAAAACAAACGAGCCGTTACGGCTGAGGCGTTCGCCGCGATCCGTTTGAACTACAAAGAAGGCGGGGCTTTCTTTGCCGCGGTCATCGAGCATCAGATCAAAGGGATTGCCCGTCGTCTTCACCGCTCCCTGTTCGAAGCGCGTATAGCTTTCGTTAAACTCCACACCCGTTCCCAGCTTGCCGACCATCGGGGCGAGATCAAAGCTGCCCATCGGCGTCCATCCCAGCCCGTCTTCGCGGGTGCGCTGAAGCAGCAGCTCGGGAAAGGACTTGAAGATGGCGTCGTCGGCCTTGAAGCCTGTGCGATCGACGTTGGCCAGGTTATTCGAGATCACGTCCATCTTATACTGGTTCATGATCATGCCGGTGGAGGATGTGTAGATGCCCCTTAACATAAGTACAGTATCGGACGATTTCACTTGAAGCGAGAAAAAATATGCCGATGATGGATGCAGGTTTCTCAGAGTGATCACGCAGTATTTCTTTTCCTGTGGAGCGGGCTCGCATCAGCTGCCGCTTCTTCTTGCCGCTCGCAGCCTGGGCCTCGGTGTGGCCGCCGCCGATCTGAACAAGGCAGCCCCTGGCTTTGAGCTAACCGACCGCTCCTCTGTCAGTTCGATTCTCGACCGTGCCGCTCTTATCGATGCCATCGAAGGCGACGACGAGCTTCGCCGCCATCTTGCCGGGGTCGGATGCCGCTCGTACGGCAAGGCCGTTGAGATCGCCGCTTCGCTGGCGCGACATTTCTCGTTGCCGGCAAATCCGCATCGGTCGCTTCGCTTCTTTCGTAACAAGGCACGGTATAAGAAGACGATGCAGGACTGGCAGATCCCCGTGCCTGCCGACGTAAAGCAGCCGGCGAAGTATATCGTGCGTCCGGCCGACGGACATGCGAAAGAAGGCCTGCAGATCGTCGACCGTATGCCCGAGTCTCTTCTGGCCGAGACGTCTCCCGGGAAATCAATTACGAAACCCTCAGCAAGGCCGTTCATCGAGCCGTTTATCGAAGGCAGCGAGTGTATTCTGCTGGGATTGATCGTGCAGGGAACGTTTTATCCGGTGCTTTTAAGCGATCGATTCCGGAACGCCGACTTCTCGGATCGCATGCACGTCTTTCCGTCGTCGCTTCCAGGCGGCGTGCGCTATGAGATGGTCGAACACTGTCGCCGCATCGTGCGTCGCAGCGGCCTCGAAAACGGCCCCTTTCTCGCCGAGTTTATCGTTACGGGCAACACGCCCTATCTTGTCGAATGCGCCCCCGAAGTCGGAGGGGAGTTTCTTGCCGACGATATGATTCCTGCCGTTACAGGCCTGCCGTATTTCGAGATGCTGGTGCATATCTACTGCGGTACCGACAGCGAGCGCATGCGCCGTCTCTTAATCGAGCATCTGGAGCGAGAACGCACACAGGCGATGGTCATCGGCTTTCTACCGCCGACCTCTGCCGATGCAGGTCCGCTGCTCTTCTCGCCCTCGCTCTACCGGCATCCGGGCTTCTACTCCGCACGCCCCCTGCCTGTTCTACCGGGTCAGAGGCCTAACGCAAGGCGTCCCGGCGTGATCGCCCTCACCGGTCACGTATCGGAGCGCGACAGACTGATTGTGGATATGGAAGGCTTTTTGTGAATCTACGAACCCCCTGGAATCGACATTATCAGACCGAGAAATCGCGGCAGCTCTATCCTGACGAGAATCTCGTACGCCTGCTTGCAGCGGCTCGAAGCGAGCTCAATCCAGAGAGGGCATCGGCCCTGGACTACGGCTTTGGCTCGGGTCGTCATTTGCATCTTTTACAGGAGATGAGATTCGCCCGCATCGCCGGCTGCGAGATCAGCGACGTCGCCTGTGAACAGGGCCGCCAGTCGTTTCCTGAAATGGATCTGCGGCTTGTAACCGAGGCCGACATTACCGGGGCTGTCATTACCGAGGCTGACAATAACGAGGCCGACAGCAAACTGCCCTTCGACGATGAAAGCTTTGATGTCATCGTCTGCTGGGGCGTGCTTCATTATCTCTCAGACTCCGGACGCATACGTCTGCTTGAAGAGTTTGCTCGATTGTTAACGTCCCCCGGCCTTTTTGTCGGAACGCTTCGCTCAAATCGAGATACGCACTTCGCGCATTCCGACGTTTCCGATGCAAGCATGACGCTTTTCTCAGAAGACGATGCGCGGACGCTGCTCGGCCGATTCTTTAAAGACGTGGAGCTCGGCCACATGGAACGAACTCCGATTGGAAAGCTTGACCAGCGCATCGCTCACTGGTTCTTTCGCGCAAGGCGGAGTTGAGAATATTTCTCAGTCCGCCTCCGTTCAGGTAACCTTATCTGAGATTCGATTTCAGAACATATCTCAAATCGGTATGAGCTATGGCCTGTCTTATTTAGAAGCTTTCTAAGGGAATGCACAGATACCAATGAATAGTTGATGAGGCAAATTATTCTGCCAACATAGAATTGTAAGCGATTTTTAATAGGCTTGAAAGCCTGCCCTTTGCGCCGAAAATGACTGTATGAGCCCGACTGACCTTGAAGCTTTTCGAAACGAGCGGGGGTCCATCGACTTCAGCCGTCCGGTTGAAATCGCTCCTGATATCTTCTGGGTGGGTAACGTTCTTGAAAACGACCCCTTTCAATGCCATCCCTACTTCATTCGCAACGGAAAGAACTCCGTGCTTATCGATCCGGGTTCGATGCTACAGCTCGAAAAGATCATCGAAAAGATCACGATGGCCTGTGATCTTTCTGACGTTCGCTACATTATTCTGCATCACCAGGACCCCGATCTCTGCGCCGCCGTGCCGCATCTCGAAAAGCTGATCAAGCGGCCCGATCTCGAGATCATCACACACAGCCGCATGTCGGTTCTGATCAAGCATTACGGCATCGACGCTCCTTATTATAATATCGATCAGCATAACTTCGTCATCGACGCCGGCGGGCGCACGCTTCGTTTTTATACGACGCCTTACTGTCATTCGCCCGGCGCCTTCGTCACCTATGATGAAACGTCGAAGGTGCTCTTTTCGTCTGATATTTTTGGCGGTCTTGAGGATTCCTGGCATTTCTATGCCGACGAGAACTATTTTAAGAGCATCGAAGGCTTTCACATGGCCTATATGCCCAGCCGAGATATTCTGAACTACGCTCTTCGCAAGATCGAGGCCCTTGATCTTGAGCTCATCGCTCCACAGCATGGCTCGGTCATTCGCAAGCCCTATATCGCTCCGCTTATCGAACAGATGAAGCAGATGGAATGCGGCCTCTATATCGACCGTAAATACGGCAAGGATCTGCTGCGCACGATCGAGAAACTGAACAATCTACAGACGGAGTTCGAGGTTTCGCTCGATGAGATCAAGAATCTCAAACGGCGCCAGGACGGAGACTACTTCCTCACCTCGCTGCTCATGCGGCCTCTGCTCAAGAACTTCAACAAAAGCGACGACGTAACGACGGATTTCGTCATCATACAGAAGAAGTCGTTTCTTTTCAAGGATCGCCATTACCAGCTCGGCGGCGACCTCTGCGTCAGCGGCAACATGCTTTTCAACGGGCAGCGCTTCACGCTGTTCTTTAACGGCGATGCGATGGGCAAATCCGTGCAGGGAGCGGGCGGCGCCCTTGTGATGGGAACGGTGCTTAACTCTATCATCGCACGCTCGGCGGGTAACGATCGATCGCTTGACGTCGATCCCGAACAATGGCTGCGCGAAACCTACGATGAAATACAGACGCTTTTCCTGTCGTTTGACGGGGCGATGATGGTTTCGGGCATCCTCGGCCTTCTCAATGAAGAATCGGGGGAGCTGCTCTTTGTAAACGCCGAGCATCCGTTCCTGATCCTCTATCGTAACGGACAGGCGCAGTTCATCGACGAAGAGCTTACGCTGCGCAAGTTCGGTAGCCCATCGGAGCTCGACTTCTTTATTCACAGCTTTCAGCTTCAGCCGGGCGACGTTCTTATCTCGGGATCAGACGGTAAAGACGACCTCAACCTGCGACCGGGCGAAACCGTTCCGCAGATGAATCAGGATTACCGGCTCATCCTCAAGATCATAGAAAAGTCAAAGGGCAACCTGCGACGCATGGTGAAATCGATCTTCGCCGTCGGCGAGATCACAGACGACCTTTCATTACTGAGAGTCGGCTTCAAAGAACCGGCGCATGAAAGAGAGCCTCAGGAACTGACAGATGATCTGATCTATGAGCTTCAGATCTCAAACCACATCCGTAACCGAAGCTTTGCAAAGGCCCTTGACCTGATGGAAGGGCCGTCTGAAAAGCAGTCGCCCGAGATCCTTTTTTATCGGGGATTCTGTTTTATTCAGGAGAAGCGCTACCTGAAGGCCTTGAAATATCTGACGAGAGCCATCCAGCTCAAGCCCGATTATTTCAGAGCCTTGAAGTATGCGGGCATCGCGCATTACAGACTGGGCAATCTGCGCAAATGTGAGAGCTACTGGAACCAGGCCCGCGCCATCCGGCCCGATGATTCTTTAATCGAGAGCAAATACCCCGAGGTAATCAAGCGCCTCGAACGCCAGAAGGTGCTTCTTGGCCGCAAGCAGATGACCGAATAAGCTTCGGGAACGGGCCTCACCGACCGATTCTGTTAATGTTATGGTAGGTATGCAGTGCCCCGTCTGCCAGTCGCAGTTCCAGCCCCTGTACGAGATTGAGAGGTTTTCACCGCCTCTTGAGATCCTGCGCTGCCCTTCGTGCGGTCTGCAGAGGCAGGCAAGATTCCCGGCCGATCTCAAGGCACTGTACGGCGAAGAGTATTATACAGGCCAGGCCGACTACAGCTACGAAGACGAGCGCCGGCAGGAGCCCTACTACGGCCACGTCTGGAGGGCGCGCCTTCGCACGATTCGCAGGCATGTCCGTCCGCCGGCCGCTTTGCTCGATGTAGGATGCAGCTTTGGCGGATTTGTCCAGGCGGCGACCAGTGCCGGCTATACGGCAACAGGCGTCGATCTTTCGGACTATGCAGTGAGCGAGGGCCGGCGCCGGGGGCGTAATCTGATCCATGGCGATCTGACAGACGTTCGCGGACGATACGACGTGATCACCGCCATCGAAGTACTCGAACATCTGCCCGACCCGGCCGAAACCGCATCGCGCCTTTTTGAGCTTTTACGCCCGGGAGGACTTGTCGTATTACAGACGGCTAACTTTCTCGGTCGGCAGGCGATAAAAGCCGGCGCCGACTATCATTACTATCTTCCCGGTCATCTGTTTTATTATTCGACGTATAACCTGCGCCTGCTTCTCGAACGGCACGGCTTTCAGCAAGTTCAGTTTTATAGAGGCGTCGATTTCGGCCTGCTGCCCAAACTGCTGAAGATGCGCGGGAACTTCAAATCGCTCGCAGATTACCGGCGCATGATTCCGACCGCTCTCTATCATCTGAAAAGTCGGATCGCCTTCGGCGACTTTGCGCTCACCTCGTCGATGGTCTGCTACGCCCGAAAGCCGCGCTGACAATCAATCGATACTTATCACCCGGCAATGACCGCGAGTGACGTCGATACAGGATTTGAGGGTCTCTCATGATTAATCCTGGATAATCATGGATATTACAGAGATCTGTATTCTTCGATCGGACGATCAATATGACGCACCGGCTGCGCCACAGGAATGGCATCTTTGCCGGTGCCCAGCTGCCTGACGACACGACCGTCGACGACGATGCGCACGCCTTTGATCTCACGGAATTGTAGAAGCGTCAGGCAGAGCTGATCCAGGCGATCCTGGCGGATCGGAGCGCTCATACGATGAACCGATTCGCTCACATAGACCTCGGCGATGCTGCCATCCATCGTAAGACGTTTCACCTGCAACGAAGCATCGAAGGCGTTCACAAGGCCCTTCTCTTTCGGTGTGGGACCCTTCTGTAAAAGCGTAAGGGCCTTCATGGCATCGACGCTTTCAGGCAGGGTGCGGCGAACCTTCATCATCACCGTCTTTCTGCCCTGAAATCCCGGATAATAGAGCGTGAGATGCGTCTGCACATGGCCGTCTTTTTTGATCACGGGAAGGACAGGCAGCCTTTCGTCAGCCGCCTGCATGCCATTTTCATCAAGCGAGACCTCTTTGAGTTGCAGCTTCGCCTTATCAAGCGTCTGCGTCAGGCCTTTCTTAACGACGCGGGTAGCGTCCCGTGTCAGATCGTCGGCGACCTCTTCAGCCTGCAGACGCGCCGATTCCGATACGTCTTCGGCCCGCTCTTCGATCTCGTCACGGGCATCTTCCACGCCCCGCGTGACGCTCTTTTTTACTTTGCGCTCAAGAGCAGGACGATGCAGACGATCAAGCCGTTCGGCTTCGTCGACGACCGATTCGGTCAGCTCATCGGCCGACAACCGCTCGACGCTGTCAACACCGGCAAGCTTCAACTGCCGGTCGGACTGATGGTCCAGAAAGACCAGCAGCACGACAACGCTGAACAGGATGAGGATGGTTCGGTTCTCGGTCTCCATAATTCCCGGTACAAGTAAAAAGGGGCCGTAGCCCCTTCTTTTATCGGCAGTCCGGCAGGAGAAATCCAATACCGGGAATGACTTAACCGATCAGCGCAGTTTCTTTTTGTGACGATTCAGTTTGCGCTTCTTTTTTCTTTTATGAGTGCGAATCTTTCTTCGTTTTCTTTTCTTTCCGGACGGCATCTGGTTCTCCTGTACGATCTTGCCAGGCAGGCAACTCGGTCATTTTCTTATTGTAAGAAGCTCTGTAAAGCAGGTTTTTCCTTGAGCTTTGCGATGAGCTTCTTGATGTCGTTCAGCCGCTCTTTTGTGGCGATGAGCACAGAGGTGTCGGTCTCCACGTATACGAGATCCTTCACGCCAAGCAGGGCGATCAGGCGCTTTGAGTTCGGCACGATGATGTTCCCCCGTGCATCAAAAGCGGCAGTCTGCGTCTTCTCGCCGGCAAAGATGTTTCCGTCGGCGTCGGCCGATTCGCTGCGAATGCGTTCAAGGGCCAGCCAGGACCCGACGTCATCCCACTGAAACGAAGCGGGCACCACCGCCCTGCGCTGTGAACGCTCCATGATGGCTATATCGATGGGCTGCTCGGGCAGCGTCGGGAATACCTTTTTGAGAGCGGCTGCGCTCTTATACGTCTTTTCAAGCGGCAGCAGGATCTCGGGCGCATGCTTGCGGAATTCTTCAAGGATGACCGATCCCTTCCAGAGAAAGATGCCGGAATTCCAGAGGAAGCCGTCTTTCACATAGCCGGCCGCCTTTTCGATATCGGGCTTCTCGTGAAACTGCTCGATCGTCCAACCGGCCGGTTTCAGTACCTCGGATTTTCGAGGCTGAATATATCCGTAGCCTGGATCGGGCCGTGTCGGAACAATCCCACACGTAACGAGATAATCCTGCTGAGCAAGGGTCATGCCTGCCTTCATGGATTCGGCAAAGCGATCAAGAGGCTGAATAAAGTGATCGGCTGAGAGAATAACCTGTACGGTGCCCGGAAAGCGAGACTCCAACTGCAATGCGGCAAGGGCGATGATCGGAGCGGTGTTGCGTCCCTCAGGCTCAAGCACAAACTGCGCATCGGGAATCTTATGGCCCTTCTGGATGGCCTTTTTCAGCGACGGATTGCATCCGATGAAGATGCGATCGGCCGAGGTGAAGGCCCTGGCTCTATCGATCGTTTCCTGTAGGAGGGTCTTGTTGGAGTAGATCTTCTGCAGCTGCTTCGGCGTCGATACGGTGGAGCGCGGCCAGAAGCGCTCTCCTTTACCGCCTGCCATGATCAGTACGACGGGCTTCGATGCATTCGCCGATGTCGCCTTCTTTGCAGGGGCTTGCTTTGCAGGCGCTTTTTTCGCTGATGCAGTCTTCGCCAGACCGGCTGCCTTCTTTTTATTGCCGCTATTCGATGATTTCTTTGACTCTTTAAGATTCTTCTGGTTTTTCAGATTCTTAGCTTTCTTTGCCGTGGCCATAGTTTTATCCGGTCTGACCGATTTTTGTAGGCTCGACGCCCCGGCAACCGTTATCAGGGCGGAGTCAGATCGCGAAACCCGCCGTTCGACGGATCCGTTCCCTGATCGAAACGATGCAGGCCCGTATCGCCGCCCGGCAGTAATCCCGAACCGGAACGCTTATCGCCCGTAAACCGATCATAAGGCATGACGAATACCTGCACTCGATCGTTGAGGCCGTCAATGGCGATATACTCGCGAAGATCAGGATAACGCCCGAGCAGCTCCCCCAGCTCGGCGAGGTGCTTGCGTTTCCCCGAGAGCAGGATCTCATCGGCGGCGCGCTTAACGCGAGCCTCTTCGATCTGACTCAGCCTTCTCAGCCGATCGTCGACAAGCCGCTGTCCGTTTGCGAGAACGGCTCTATAGCGCGCCGGATCGGGCACGGCGATATCTTCGATGAGTACCGATTCAATGACGATGCCATCGGCGCTGAGAGTCTTATTCAGGTCAGTCACGAGCTCACTGCGAATGTACTGCTCGGCGTTTCGTTCGAGCGTATCGAGCTGGTCATCGGCACGCAGACGATCCCGGAAGGCCGTGAACCAGAAGTCGTCAAGACGAAGCTTGATCAATGCTCCGATACCCTCGACGTCGGGCGTTTCAGCCTGCGCAAGCAGAGCAGAAAGCGCAGGCGCGTCAATGCGGTAGCGATAGTTCAGCGTCAGCTGAACGGCAAAGCTCTGATCCAGGCCGAGGATCTCATGCTGAGAAAGAAAATAGAGCTGCTTGCTTCGCAGATATCTGCTGTGAAGCGACACCCGGTTCAGCGTCGGCCCTGCGGGCAGCCATCGTTGCGGAAGAAAGGCAGTCTCGCCCGGCAGAACGATACGCTGCGCACCGCCCCCCGCATCGCCGAGGATCAGTACTTCGTTCTCATCAGCTCTGACGAAAGAAAGAAGAAGGATCGCAGCAAGAAACAGGAAGGGCAGCGCCCGGATTATCCAGCGTCGCAGCATTCCTTTCAGGATTCAGGATCGGCAGGTCGTTCCAGCGATACCGGCTTCGGAATAATTATCGTCGAAATCGCATGTTTGTAAATCAGACTCTGCTTCCCGTCATTTTCGATCACGATGGTGAAATTGTCGAAGCTCTGGACTTTGCCTTTTAAAGGCACGCCGTTCATTAAATAGAAAGTGAGCTCGATTTTCTCTTTGCGTGCGGAATTCAGGACAAAATCCTGGATGTTATTTTTTTCGTTCATCTGTTTGTGTGGTCCGCTTTTTTTGCCACAGAATCGCAGACGATTCAGAGTGCGTCAACTCCGAATTCCGGCAGCCATCAGTTTTTCAAGGTTCTGCAACGCCTCGTCTCTTCCCAGAACGGGAAGAAGCTCGGCCTCACGTCGAAACCAGACCCTCTGTCGACGGCCATATTGAAGATGCGAGCGAATCAGGCGCTCTTCAAGGTCCTTTCGGCTCAGGTCGCCGGCGGCAAACTGAAGCGCCTCTGCGTAGCCTGGAGTTCGCAATCCCGGACAATCACCAAATTCTCGCTGCACGGCTACCGCTTCGTCCACAAGCCCTTCTTCGAGCATCTGCAACGCTCGTTCGCGTACCTTCTGCTTCCAGGCCTCGGCTTCAAGGTCAAGCCAGACGCCGGCAAAGGAAAGGTCGCCGCGCTTCTTGAATCCGGATTCATAAAACGATCGAAGAGGACGGTCGGTGAGTAGCAGAATATAAAGGGCTCGCTCTACGCGATAGACGTCGTTGCGATGCACGCGCCCCGCGGCGGGAATGGCCCCGGCCTCGCTGAGCGAGAGCGGGTCCTTTGCTTCAAGCAGGGCAATACGCTCATCGTGACTCATCGCATGCACGGAGGCACGCAGCGCCTCGTCGTCGACAAGCTCGATCATTTCCGTGGTCAGCGCACGATAATAAAAGCCTGTGCCGCCGCTGATAACGGGGATTCGCCCTCTTTTTAGAGTCTCGGGAATGAGTTCGTTGCAGGCCTTGCGAAATTGGCCGGCGCTGTAGCTCAAAGCAGGGCTCAGGAATCCGACCAGATGATGCGGAATTTGTTCGAGGGTTTGACGATCGGGCTGTGCCGTTCCTACGGGCATGCCCTGATAGATCTGTCGCGAATCGCATGACAGGACTTCGAGATTATAACGCTCGGCCAGTTTCGCAAGAAGGGCGGTTTTGCCCGTCGCCGTCGGGCCGAGCAGAACCGGTATAACGATCTCGCTCAAATGGCTCCTTCGCTTCGAAGGATGTCTTCGACCTGGTTCACACAATGATCAAGGTTATCGTTGATGATGCGATGATCGAATTCGTCGGCCCGGGCAAGCTCGTCACGACCGATGCGCAGGCGCAGCTGCACCTCTTCTTCGGACTCCGTTCCCCTGTAGCGCAGGCGGGATTCCCAGGTCTTTTCGTCGGGCGGAAGAAGAAAGATAGTGACGATTCGCGAGCCGTAGCGCTCTTTCAGCGTCGTCATGCCCTGCACGTCGATGTTGAGGATGAGCGTTTTGCCAAGGCTGTGCGCTCGATCGACCTCGCTCACCGGAACGCCGTAGAGATTACCGTGCACCTCTGCATGTTCGATGAAGCCGCCCTGCTCGACACGCCTGCGAAATTCTTCAGGCGGTAAGAAATGATAATGGACGCCGTCCTGCTCGCCTGCCCGCGGACGACGGCTTGTCGCCGTGACGGCCGCATACAGGCGATCGTTTCGTTCGAGCAATCGGTGCAGAACGGTGTTTTTGCCGCCTCCGGAAACGGAGGACAGTACTACGATGCGGGCGCTCTCAGAGTCCATGCCCTTCCAGTATTTTT
>SWCA01008854.1_pt1 | contig 35360 bp, 35 predicted proteins | sample 4692961 | NCBI WGS metagenome assembly SWCA01 (sample SAMN10267275, study PRJNA491770) | bioreactor metagenome | isolation source: DHS bioreactor inoculated with | place: Japan: off Shimokita Peninsula
AAAAAAAGTATCCTTTATTTTATCTTTTAGTAAATGTAAGCTCCCCCCTGTTCCTAAGGGCTTTTCCTCTTCTATATAATTTATACTATAACATTTCTCTATTTCATTAAAATACGCTTTGATCATATTTTTCTTATAATTTATCGTTAAATAAAAATCATCACACCCGTATTCTGTAAATCTATTTATAATCCTTTCTACTATAGGTGTTTCTCCTATAGGAATCAATGGTTTTGGAAGTATTTTTGTATAAGGATAAAGCCTTGTTCCTTTTCCTCCAGCCATTATCACTACAGAATTTTTTATTTTATTAAAGTAATTTAACTTATTTTGAGATGTATCATTCCAAAATACTACATTTATTACTTCTTTCTTTTTATTTACAATGGGAACAGCTTCAATAAAATTCTTCTCCATCAAACCTTTTGCTTTATACTCATGGTCTTTTATTAAAAAAATAGGTTCTGTATTCATTATTAATCTAACTGCTTCTGATAAATCTCCATTCTTTAAAATCCATCTTCTTATATCTCCATCTGTTACAACTGCTTTTAATTTATTATTCTCTGTTACCATTAATATTTTCTTAGCTGTCTCATCTAACTTTTTGATGGCTTCCCGTATAGGCATATCTTCATTTATAAACAGTTCTTGTAAATTCATAAATATCCCTTCTCTATATCTATACTTTTAGATTTTCTAATACATCAACTACTCTTAAGACGTCTTCTTCACTTAAATTAGTGCTACAAGGTATATTCAGTATTTTTTCTAGGTAATAATCTGCTTTTTCTACTTTATAGCTTTGATCATAGACATAAGGTTTTTGCTTATGTATAAGACCCCAAATAGGTCTGGCTTGTATGTTTTGTTCATTTAATTGTCTTAATAATTCATCCCTATCTAATCCATATTTTTCTTTATCTATAAGTACAGAATAAAACCAATAATTTGGTCTGCACTGCTGATTAAATCCCAATAAACTTAATCCTTCTATATTTTTTATTTTATTTTTATATAAATTGTAATTTTTTGTTTTTGTTTTAATAAATGTCTCTAATTGTTCAAGTTGAGCCACACCTAAAGCAGCTTGAAGATTTGTCATTCTATAGTTATATCCTATTTCCTCATGAATATAATAAAGTAGGTCATCTTTGGCTTGAGTGGATAAATATCTCGCTCTGTTTGTTAAATTAGTATTCTTAGATACTAACATTCCTCCACCGCCAGTAGTAATAATCTTATTTCCATTAAAAGAATATACTCCAAAATCACCTATCGTTCCTGCAAATTTTCCTTTATATTTTCCTTCGGTACAGTAGGTTCCTAAAGCTTCTGTTGCATCTTCTACTACTTTGAATTTATATTTATTTGCTACTTCCATTACCTTTTCCATGCTAGCCATATTTCCGAATACATGTACTATAACTAAAGCTTTTATATTTTTATTTGTTTTTTTATTTATCAATCCTTCATCTGTTAAGTAACATTCTTTTTCACAAAATTCTTCTAATTTTTCTAAATCCATATTTAAAGTGTCATCGCAATCCATAAATATAGGATTAGCACCTAAGTATTTAACTGGATTTACAGCTGCTATAAATGTGAGGGTTGGAACAATAACTTCATCATTGGCTTCTACTTCACATAACTTTAGAGCTAAATGCAATCCTGCTGTTCCATTTTGACAAGCTACAGCATCCCTCACACCTAAGTACTTGGCTATATTTTCTTCAAACTCATTTATATATGCTCCACCTGTAGATACCCATTCTATTTCTACAGCTTTTGTAACATATTCTATTTCTTTACCTTTAAGATTTGGTACGGATAAAGGAATAAATTTACTCATAATAACACGACTCCCTATATATTATAAATATCTACTTTATATTGATCTAAATTATTTTTAAGCCACTCTATCGTTTCAGCTAACCCTTCTTTTAAGGTATATTTTGGCTGCCAATTTGTAAGTCTTTTTATTTTCTCATTTGATCCTAGTAATCTATTCACTTCACTTTTTTCAGGTCTTATTCTTTCTTCATCACAAATGATTTTCGCATTAGAATTGATTTGATTTATCATTTCCTGCGCTAGCTCTTCTATGGATATCTCCTTTTGTGTTGCTATATTGATTTCTTCACCTATGGCTTTATCACTTTTAGCTATTTCTATAAATCCTCTAGCAGTATCTTTAACATAGTTAAAATCCCTAGTAGGCGTTAAACTTCCCAGCTTTATTTCTTCTTTTCCAGCTAAAAGTTGAGTTATGATAGTAGGAATCACAGCTCTTGCTGATTGTCTTGGTCCATAAGTATTAAAAGGTCTTACTATGGTTATAGGTAGATTAAAACTTTTATAGAAAGATTCTGCAATTCTATCCGCACCTATTTTCGTAGCAGAATAAGGTGATTGCCCTTGAAATGGATGTTCTTCGTCTATTGGTACATATTTTGCAGTACCGTAAACTTCAGATGTAGATGTAACCAATATTCTTTTTGTCTCCAAGTCTTTAGCAACCTGAAGTACATTGAGTGTTCCTTTTATATTTGTATCTACATAAGAATCAGGAGAATGGTAACTAAATGGAATAGCAATAAGTGCTGCCAAATGATAAACATCATCTATTCCTTTCATTGCTTCTCTTACTCCATTGGGATCTCTTATATCTCCTGTAAATACTTCTATTTGTTTTAATTTATCTTTTGTTAGAGTATCTAGCCATCCCCATGAATTAAAAGAATTGTAATAGACAAAAGCTCTTACATCATGTCCTTCTTCTATTAAGGCTTCAACTAAATGACTTCCTATAAATCCGTCGGCTCCTGTTACTAATACTTTCATATTCCCTCCACTATATTCGATTTATTGTAATTGTAAAAAGTACTCATTTGCTCCTTGTAAGGCTTTTCAGCTTCCTTATGTCTAACTTCTGAATGGCTTCTTTATTCTCATTTTCTATCGCTTTTTTCACTTCACTTCTCAGTATTTCAATGTCCTTTGGGGCGTTAATCCCTAGCTTTACCTTCCCCTCTGATACACCTAAGATTACAACCTCTATATTTTCATTTATAATAATACTTTCGTCTAATTTCCTGCTGAGTACAAGCACTTTTATACACCTACCTTTTCGAATATCATGTATCTTAAAGGATAGCTTTCATCTAATATAATTTGTTTTCCCTTTTTCGATGCATTGTTAATAATAATAGGTGCTTGGAGATTTGTTCTTATATCCTTTATATTTTCTGGTATAACAACGATTGTATATACACATACATCTTCTTGTTTTTGTATTTCTAATTTTTTTATTACAGAATCAGGAATTTTGAGCTCATATTTATCATTTACTAGAAAAGGATTGATTATAGGAAAAGTTACATCTTCTTCTATTCCCTGAAGGTAATCTATAATGAATTCTTCTTCCTTGATAACTACAAACTTTCTTAAATATTCAAAACCTGGTATTCCATCTTGAAATAATATTATTTCACTTTCATTGATCTCTATCTCTCCAAAATTTTTAGTATTTATTTTCAAGATTATTCACCTCTTCATCCTCTGTATTTATTACTTATTATTACAATAATATTCCTTCTTAAATTTATAAGCAATATAATATTCTAAAAAAGTCCTATTATTATTTTAAAAATAATATAGGACTTTTTTCAAATTATCTTATAAAGTCTACTAAAGTAGGCTGAACAATTCTAGCCCCTATGTTAAGGGAAGCCTTATAGATGGCTTCATACGTCATTAGCTGAATCGATGCTTCTCCCATATCTGTATCTTCTGTTTGTGATAGCAATTTAGCCAAATTTACTTTTGTATCTGCGATTCTCTCTTTCACCGTTTCCGCAGTATTGGTTCTTGCTCCAACACTGGCTCTTATTTTAGACACATTATCCATATGAACATCTATTTCTTTTAGTTTATTTGAAATTTCGATTGAATTTCCATTTTCAAGATGTAGGATGAGTTCATTCATAGTATCTATAATAGTTTCATCTGGAATGCCATCTTCATCACTATCTACTACAGGACCAAACACTTCATCTCCTCTTACATTTATGGATAAATTGGCAGAGATTCCTATTTGATACTCTAGCTTTTCATTACTTTCGCTTATATTAACCTTTACTAATCCTATTTTTTTAAGATCTAATCCATCATTCATAGATCTAATTGCAAATTTTTGATTATCTTGAATTTTAGGATTTTTAATGATTAATTGATTATTCTCTACTGTAACAGAAAAATCTCTCTCTTCCAAAGGAATATAATCTTGTCCAGGCTCCTTACTTGGATCATTATCTTCAATAGTAAATTTCACCTCAGCACTATTGGTTGTACCATCTTTATAACTTATACTACCTATAGAAAAGGTTGGTTCAATAGGAGTTGTCGTATCTACATTTGTATTCATGGTTATTGTGAAAAACTTATTGTCCTTTGTTTCTATGGTTACATTCCCAGCTCCAAATTTAGCTTCTATCTCATCCTTTACATCTTGTATACTCGATGCATCTACTTCTTTTTCAAATCGAACAGATACAATATCTCCTGTACTTAATTGGTCATCTCCCCATGTTGTATTTTTAGTGAGTTCAATACTATCTCCATTAAGCTTATTTTGAATATCCGTAGCTAAGTCATCAATAGTTTTACTACTTCCTCCTCCATACACTTCGTTTGTTAATTCAACCGTATATTTTCCTGTATATTTCGTTCCATCTGGTCTAGCTATGCCTGTCACATCTAATTCAAATTTATTATTAGGGGCAGCAGGTATGGTTATTGGTGCATTTAAAATATCACTTTTCATTTCTTTTTCTAAGCTAATATTATTACTTCCATTATCCTTTAAGTAAGACTGATCTGTTTTATATCCTGAATAAATATGTCTTCCTACATACGTATCATTAGAGATTTTTATAATTTGCTCTTTAAGTTGTTTCATTTCTGCATTTATTTTTATTGTATCTTCATTTGTCAATACCCCATTTGCAGCTTGATCTGTAAGTTCTCTCACTCTATGAAGTACACTATGCAGTTCATTAAGAGAAGTCTCTGTTTTGTCTAAAATAGAATATGCGTCATCTATATTTTTAGCAAATTGATCATTTTCTCTTATATCTGTGTGTAGTTTTAAGCTTCTAGCAACAAGAACAGGATCATCAGAAGGTTTGTGTAATTTGACTCCCGAGTTATAATCATTTTGAATCTTATCCATTCGCTTTAGATTATTATTCATATTCATCATCAGCCTATTTACCATCATAGAATTTGTAATTCTCATCTCTTAATCCCCTCCTATAATCCTACTCTTCCCATTCTGTTTACGATTACATCAATCATCTCATCCATGGCAGTAATCATTCTTGCAGATGCATTATAGGCATGCTGATATTTAATCATATTCCCCATCTCTTCATCAAGAGAAACACCAGATATGGATTGTCTTGTATTATCGATCTGCTGCACAAGGGTTATTTGATTAATAGCCATATTTTCAGCTTCTTGCGTATCTGCTCCAAGGTTAGTTGTCAAAGACTTTACAAAATCTTCCGGGGATCCCCATTCAAACATATTGTCCTTGTGCCTTAATTGGATAATATCAAGAATATTCGTATTATCTCCAACCTTTGCTTTATATTCTTGATCATACGTTTTGGCAGCCCCTATATTATCTAGATCTTTTTCTATATCCTCTGATATTTTCATATCCTTTGCCGTTATGTTTTTTACTTCATACCAATTTCCTTTTCCATCTTTCATAATGGTATAGCCTTTATATTGCGCTTCCCAATCTTTTATTGCTTCCTCTTCACTTGTGTTACTATCTACAAATTTCTTTATATCACAAACCTCACTCCAATTTCCTCCACCATCTTTTACTATAGTATATCCTTTATATTTGCTTTCCCACATTGCTACAGCATCTGCTTCGGTTTGAGGTGCTGTGAAAGTGCTTACAAAGCCAGCTATATCCGTTGCTCCATCATTAGGAGGAGAAAAATCTCCTGGATTATGAGGATTTGCGGTAACCTCTCCATCTGCTTTTATGCTTTTTACAGTAAAAAATAGCTTGCCTGTTGAATCTGCATCTAGTCCAAAACCTTGCATATGAATACGATTTACTTCCTCTGTAAAAGTAGATACAAATTCATCTAGCTTTTTCATATAATAAGGGATTCCTTTAGGACCATCTGCATCCCCCATATTATCTCTCATGTCCAATTGTGCTTTTAAGGTCCCTTTCAGGGCATTTGTATTTATGATTGTTCCAGACTCAAATTTTAATACTCTAACATCGTATTTAAGCCCTAAGTCTTCTCCATATTTATGCTGTGGTTTTGGATCCTGAAAGGTTATTAAATCCACTCTGTTATGAGAAACAAGAGGCTGTCCATTAACCAATATTTGCATCTTCTTTCCTGCGGCTTCACTACCTTGGCTCACTTCGTTTATTTCAACATTAACAAGTTTAGAAAGTTCATCTAATAAGAGATTTCTATTATCTCTAAGATCATTAGCACTTGACCCATCCATCTCAGCACTATATATTTGTTCATTTAGCTTTGCTATATCCTTTGCATAGGTATTGATTTGCTGTACAGTAGCTTCCATAGAAGAATCTGTATCCTTTAGCATTTTCTCCAACTGAGAATGCATTTGACTAATGGTTGTAGACATAGCGATTGCTCTTTCTTTTACTACTGCTCTTGCTGTGGGCAAAGAAGGATCTTTCTTAAGTTCGGAGAGTGAAGAAAAGAAATCGTCCATAACCGCCCCTATTTTCCCATCTCCTACCTCATTCATAACTGCTTCTACTTCACTAAGGGAACTATATCTATATTCCCATTGACCATAAACTGTGTTTTCTGTTCTAAGTTTTATATCTAAAAACTCATTTCGAATTTGTGTAACTCTATTTGCATCTACTCCCGTTCCAATCATTCCTCTTCCACCAGGAGAAGATAAAGGACTTGTTGCAACTTGCTCTACTCTTTGTCTTGTATATCCTGGCGTATTTGCATTAGCAATATTATGCCCTATTGTATTTAAAGCTTTTTGCGCTGCAAACAATCCTGATTTTGCTATACTCAATCCAAAAAATGACATTCCCCACACCTACCTTTAATATTTCGCATCAAAAAAGCTAGTTTTTTGAGAATGATCTTCTACCGCTTTCTTCCCATAAGTTTTCGGCTCTGGGCTCGATGTTAAAAGATTTAAATTTAGCTCTATATATTCAACGGAAAGTTGTAAGAGTTTATTATTAAAATCATTTTTTTCTTCAAGAGATAAAAGTACTTCTCTTAGCCTTGAAGCTATATTCTCTATTTTTCTAGCTTTTTCTTCATCTATTTTTTTGATCACATCTTTTATACTAACGATTCTAGATATGTCTAGTTCTCTTTCTAGATTAGAAACTACCGCTCCCCTTAGCTTCTCTAAAGATATAATCCTTTTTACTATTTTTTGTTCTTCAATGACCATTTGATTTAGCCTTTTTGTATCATTCTTCATGATTACATCTTTTTTTTCAATCGTTATTTCAAGAAGATTTTCGTTCAAAGTAAGCTCTTCTTCTAATATTTCCATAAATTGATCCATGGATTTCATATCAATCGCTCCATTCTAGATTAGGTTATTTACCATAGCCTTTGCTAGCTTTTCTTTATCTACCTTGTAGGTTCCACTATTGATCTGTTCTCTCAATTCATTTATTTTTTCTTCTCGTACCTCTGGAAGGTTTTTATATGCTTCCATGGCAATTTGAAAATCTTTTCCTTTTTGAGATATATCAATTTGATCTTCTTTTAAAGCAGCCTTTTGCACTTTTTCTGTTTTATTATTGCCATAAGCCTTCATCACTTTTTGCACTTGATTTATTTGACTTATATTATTAATCTTCATAAAAAAACACCCCTTCTTTAGTCTTCTACTAATATTATCGACCAAAGGGATGTTTTCTTTACATCTTTTTTTATGATTTCTTTTTGGAGGATATATGATATCCAATAGTATCTTTTTTTGTACCTTCTTTTAAGTCTCCTAATGCAGCACTTAACTCTTTTTTAAGATCATTTTTGCATTTTTCACAATATTTACCCGTTTTAATACTTACGCCGCATCGTTCACAGCCAAGAACAGCATTTTCATCTTCTACAATTTCTATTCTTTCTTGCTTTAAAAATTTGATTATCTTTTGTTCTGATACCTCTGTTTCCTCGGATACTTCTTGTACACTTGCTCCAGGATGATCATATAAATAATCTCTTACTTTTTTAAAATCCTCATCATCATTATCTCTACACTTACTGCAGTGCACTTCTCCATTTTCACTTCCAAATAATCTACCACATTTTTTGCAGTTAATTAAGTCCATAAAGACCCCCCTTAATATATATTTTTTCCTGTAGTAAAAGAAAGGATATACACCTTATCCCCTCCAGCTTCTATTAAAATTTTAGCAATTTCGTTCGTCGTACTTCCAGTTGTAAATATATCGTCAATTAAGAGTATATTCTTTCCTTTTATTTTATGCTCGTCCTTTGAAATTGTAAATACATCTTTTAGCATAAATTCTCTTTCTTTTTTAGAAAGTTTCGAAAGAAAAGGCGTATCTTTTTCTCTTTTTAAGATATCCACTACCTCTTTTCCTATGAATTTTCCTAAATTTCTAGAGATTAAAACAGTTTGATTAAAGCCCCTTTTTTTCTGCCTATTTTTATGCAGGGGAACAGGTATAATATAATCAAAGTCTATTCCTTCATAGTTTATTTTATCTTCCATAATTTTTGCAATATGATAGGCTAAATAGGTTTTTCCTCCATATTTAAACCCATATATTATCTTATGAATCTTCTCATTATATTCCACACAGGAAAAAGATCTTTCAAAATAATACTTTTTTTCTATGCAATTTGGACAATACCTTTCTTTATAAAATAGAGTTAAGGGCTTACCACATTTTTTACATCCCTTTTGAATAAAGTGTATTTCTTTAAAGCAATCTTTACAAAGAGAATAGATATTCGTCTTTGGAATAGGACCTTTACATATCATACACTTTATATTTCTTGGATAAATATAGTCTAATAAAACATTCATTATTCCATTAATATCCCCTCCTCTATAAATCTACGTAACTTTATTTTAAGATTAGAATATCGGTCATAAATCTTGTCATTTTGAATCATATAATTTAGATATTTTATATCTCCCACCAAAACCACCAATTTTTTTGCCCTTGTTACCCCTGTATATAAGAGATTTCGAGTAAGAAGCATGGGAGGTGCCCAAGTCATAGGCATGATAATCACAGGAAATTCACTTCCTTGGCTTTTGTGAATCGTGGTGCAAAAGCTATGATCTAGCTCGTCTAATTCACTATAGTCATAACTTACAATCCTTGTTTCATCAAATAATACATAAATATTTTTTTCTTCTTTGTCAATATGATAAACATATCCTATATCTCCGTTATATACCCCTTCGCCTTTCGCCTTTCCATCTTCACTTTCCCAACTTTTATTATAGTTGTTTTTAATTTGCATCACCTTATCCCCCACTCGAAATATTCTCTTTTGAAAATTTTCTTCGACTTTATATTTATCCTTTGGATTGAGTACTTGTTGAAGATGACTATTCAAATTAAAAACACCTACATCTCCTTTACGCATGGGAGATAATATTTGTATATCCTTTATTTTATCTACTCCATAATAATTAGGAAGTCTTTTGTGAACTAGATTAAGTATTTCTTCTATAATTTCTTCATTTTGATTCTTTTGTATAAAATAAAAATCCTTATCTTTCACATTTAGATTTAAGGTTTCACCTTTATTTATTTTATGGGCATTCACTACAATCATGCTTTCTTTGGCTTGTCTAAATATTTCATTCAGTTGTACTACTTTAACCACCTTCGAGTCAATAATATCTCTTAATACATTTCCCGCTCCAACGGAAGGAAGCTGATCACTATCCCCCACTAAAATAAGCCTCATTCCACCTTTTACGGCTTTTAAAAGGTTATACATTAAAAGGATATCCACCATAGAGACTTCATCAATAATAACTACTTCTCCACAAAGGGGATCTTCTTCGCTTTTCATAAACACTAACTCTTCATCCTCTGAGGAGTATCCCATTTCTAAGAGCCTATGAATGGTTTTTGCTTCTTTATTTGTAGTTTCACTCATTCGCTTTGCTGCTCTTCCTGTAGGGGCTGCTAAAGTAACTTCCATTTTTAAATTCTCAAATATTTTTATAATGGTGTTAATGGTTGTTGTTTTTCCTGTTCCTGGACCTCCTGTAATTACAAGAACGCCACTATTTACCGCCTCTATTACTGCTTTTTTTTGATTTTCTGCAAGAACTATGTTTTCTTCATCTTCTACTTTTTTTATTTCTTTTTCTATATCCATTTCTAATTTTTCTATCTTACACTGAGATAAAGCAATGAGCTTACTGCATACACCATTTTCTGCTATGTAGTACGGTATTAAATAAATATTTTCTTCTAGGCCCCCCTTCTCTAGTTGAACCCTTTGATCTAAAGCAAGTCTGAATATGCCGTCTTCAATATGCTCTCTTTCTATTTCTAATAATTTTATCGCCTTTTTCATCAATTTATTCTTTGGTAAAAAAGCATGTCCTTCACTTAAGCTTTGATGAAGGGTATAAAGAATCCCTTGATCTATTCTATCTTTTGAATAGATGCTAATCCCCATCTTCATAGCAATATGATCTGCTATTTTGAATCCAATTCCTCTTATATCCGCTGCCAGCTTGTATGGATTCTCCTGCACGACTTGAAGGGATTTATGTTTATATTTTTTATATATTTTAAGGCAATAGGTAGGGCTGATTCCATAAGGAGATAAATTTATAATTAAATTTCTCAGTTCTCTATTTTCTTCAAAACTTTTTCCGATTTGATCTGCTTTTTTCTTTCCGATTCCTTCTACTTCTATGAGTTTTTCAGGATTTCTTTGGATAATATCTAGGGAATGAACGCCAAATTTTTTAATGATTCTTTCTGCCATTTTTTCTCCGATGCCCTTGATCATTCCAGAAGAAAGATATGCAAGTATTCCCTCTACAGAAGAAGGTGTGGCTGGGATAAAGGATTGAACCTCCAACTGCATACCATATATTTTATGGTTCACCCACTTCCCTTGTACTTCTATAGTTTCTCCCAAGGAAAGGGTTGGCATACATCCTACGATGGTTATTTCTTCTTCTTCTCCTTGGAGAATCCCTATAACATATCCATTTTCTTCATTTTTAAATATAATATCTGCTACCATTCCCTTTATCTTTTCCATTATACTACACTCCTAGACGTTTTTTCATAAATCTATTATATCAAAAAGAAGCTTTCAAGTTTGTTTATTTATTTAAAAGTAGAAAATACACAGTAAAAAAAAAGTCCCAATATTATTTTTCATTGCGACTTTTAAACCATAGATTTTCCTATACGCTATATCCTAATCTATGGTTTAACTGAAGCAATAAAAATAATATGGGACTTTATCTATACAAGCTAAATAGTGCCTATTCTCCTAATGCATCTTTTCTTAAAACTTCTGCTTTATCTGTTCTTTCCCAAGTAAAGTCAAAATCAGTTCTTCCAAAGTGTCCATAAGCTGCAGTATGTCTAAATACTGGTTTTCTAAGATCTAAATCTCTTATGATTGCTCCTGGTCTTAAGTCAAAGTGTTTTTTCACTAATTCTACTAGTTTTTCTTCTTCTATTATACCTGTTCCAAAGGTTTCAACCATAATAGATACAGGTTCAGCAACGCCGATTGCATAAGCTAATTCTAATTCACATTTTTTTGCAAGTCCAGCGGCTACAATATTTTTAGCTACATATCTTGCAGCATATGCAGCAGATCTATCTACTTTAGTTGCATCCTTACCCGAGAATGCTCCACCACCATGTCTAGCATATCCACCGTAAGTATCTACGATTATTTTTCTTCCTGTAAGTCCAGCATCTCCATGTGGTCCACCAATTACAAATCTACCTGTTGGATTAACTAATATTCTTGTATCTACAAATAATTCTTCTGGTATGATTGGCTTGATTACATGCTCGATTAAATCTTTTTCGATTTGTTCTCTTTCTACTTTTGGGCTATGTTGTGTAGAGATTAAAACAGTATGTACTCTCACGATTTTATCTCCATCATATTCTACTGTAACTTGTGTTTTTCCATCTGGTCTCAAATATTGTAACGTACCATTTTTTCTAACTTCTGATAATCTTCTTGCAAGTCTATGGGATAATGATATTGGAAGAGGCATTAATTCTGGTGTTTCATCACAAGCAAAACCAAACATGATTCCTTGATCTCCTGCACCTACTGCTTCTACTTCATCTATCATTGTTCCTTCTTTTTTCTCTAAAGCTTCATTTACACCCATGGCAATATCAGAAGATTGCTCATCTATTGCAAGTAAAACAGCACAGGTGTCTCCATCAAATCCATATTTTGCTCTATCATATCCTATTGATTTGATTCTTTCTCTTACTACCTTTTGAATATCTACATATCCATTTGTAGATATTTCTCCTGAAACTAAAACAAGTCCTGTTGTAACAGATGTTTCACAAGCCACTCTTGAGTAAGGATCTTTCTCTAATAATGCATCTAAAATAGAGTCTGAAATTTGGTCACAGATTTTATCTGGATGCCCTTCTGTAACTGATTCTGAAGTAAATAATCTTTTTGCCATTGGTTTACCCTCCTTATGTAAATAATATATTAGAGTATTTCAAATGAATACTTTTTTATTATTACCCTTTTTTTGCAAAATTAAAGCCTCTTCTACAGGAAGAGGCTAATTTTATAAATTAACCTCATCTTCCAGAAAAATTTTTCTGTCGGAATTAGCACCATTCCCTTTATGGGCGGTTGCTGGGCTTCATAGGGCCTATTCCCTCCACCTCTCTTGATAAGGCATCAAGATTGCTTTTTAATTTTAATCAACTTAGACTAGTGTACTATTTAAAAATTATTTTGTCAATATTTTTTTTAGTTTTTTTTCGACATTTTTTTCATTTTTAAATTAAATGATAGGATATAGCAAGTACGATAATCCCTGCCATTATATTTCCTATAAATATTCCAATTAATCCTTCTTTCATGCTCAGTTTTAATAAAGAAGCTGCCATGGCTCCACTCCAAGCTCCAGTGGAGGGAAGAGGGATTCCAACAAAGCATATAAGTCCTAATATCTTATATTTTTTTAAAGATTTTCCTTTTTTATTTAACTTTTTATCTATATAATATCCTATTTTATATAAGTGCTTATGTTTTTTTATCCATTTAAGTATGTGTCTAAAGGAGAGAATTAAAACAGGAGACGGTAATGTTGATCCTATAACACAAAGGGTAAATACATCTAGTGGATGTAGCCCCCAAGAAATACCTATAGGAATTGCTCCTCTAAGCTCCATCACTGGAAGCATTGCCATGAGCAAAAGAAGGATCTCCTTTTCAATTATTTCCAAAAAATCACCCCCTATTATTCATTCTATGATATATTGTACCTTAAAATTTAATATTCTTGTAATTGAATTTATATACCTTTTCATATAAACTTTTTATATTGAACAATATGTAGGAGGTGAACTGCGTGAAAAACATTTTAAAGGAAAATACATTCAAAAAGGGGGGAATAAAAATGAAAAGAAAAATAGCATCACTTATCCTTGCATCTTTTTTAGCCTTTACATCTACCTTTAGCGCTTTTGCAGAGGTAATCAATCAAAAAGAAAGTGAAATAAAATTATCCAAAGGGGTAACTTATAAAAATATACATACCTTTACGGAAAATGGATTTCAGAATGTAAATTTAGTTATCATGGATTTAAAGGACCCGAATGTAAAATTAGATGTGCTTTTTAATAAAAACGGATTTATCAATAGACAAACCGTAAGTCAAATGGTGAAAAATGAAAGCGATGTTTTAGCGGCTATTAACGGAGATTTTTTTAGTATGTCTACTCCAGCTTTTTCTCTTGGCCCCATTGTAAAAGACGGAGAGGTTCTTTCTAATCCTCATTACGAAGTCAATAAGTATTCTTCTTTTCTAATGGACAAAGATAGAAATGTATTTTTAACTTATTTAAAGCCAGATGTGAGCATTACAAATAGCACAAAAAATAACACCTTTCCTATTGCAGCCATTAATAAACCAAGTAAGTATTTTGCAAATATAGCGGTGTACACAAATGAATATACAAAAAACTCTCCAGGAGCAAATGATACCTATTATGATTTATGCGAAGTGATTGTAGAGGATGATGTAGTAAAAGAAGTGAGATATGGACAACCTGCCATTGCTATACCTGAAAATGGATACATTATACTCGCAGGAGGAAATAATGGAGCCCTTCTAAGAGATAATTTTGCAGCAGGGGATGAGATTAAAGTAAATTCTACCTTTAGCCTTGATTATAATAATATTGAACTTTCCTTAGGAGGAGGAAGCTTAATATTAAAAGATGGCGAACTTTATCCTCCAACCCAAAGAGTGAAAGGTAAAAGTCAAAGATCCGCGGTAGGAATTACTCCAGATAATAAACTTATTTTATTTACTGTTGATGGAAGACTTGCAAATGTAATAGGAATGGAAGAAGAAGATGTTGCAAATTATATGAAATCACTAGGATGTAAAGATGCCATGCTATTTGATGGTGGAGGTTCTACAGAAATGATTGTAAACAATGAGATCGTCAATACTCTTGTTGGAAATACAGAAAGACAGATTGTAGATGCCTTAGCTATCAAAAACATAGGAACAAAAGGTTCCTTTTCACATATCGAAGGAACTATCGATAAAAACTTTGGCGCTACGGGAGAGGCCTTTAAAATTAAAGTGAGTACTTTTGATGAAAATTATAATCCATTAAATATCCCACTAGATCAAATTAAATTTAGTGTATCGGGAATACAAGGGTCTTTTAATAAAAATGTGTTCACCCCTACTACAGGAGGAAAAGGAACTATTCTTTTAAGCTACAATGATAAAAGTACTTCTCTTCCAATAGATGTAATAGAAAAGAAAAATGCAGATTCTAGCTTTGTTGAAAGTTTACCAACAGAAGGATATAATATTGCCTTTTTAGGAGATATGGGTGCAAAGAATAATAGCTTATTAGACAAACTTGTTCAACTACGATATATGAATGAGATAGAGAAAAATGCAAAAGAAGTAATCTTTGTTGGAAATAGCAATACAAGCATTGAATCCAAAGTAAATCTACCAAAAATAGATGTTAAAGGGTGGTATTCTGGTAAAGCAATAGACAATAATCTTATTCTTTCTTTAGACAATGCATATGGAGGATTGTATAAGGTAAAAGGACAATGGAAATTCTTAAAGGATTCCCTTGATAATACATCCTTAAACAATATATTCCTTGTATTCAATGAGAAACCTGTAAAGAAAGAAGATGCCTTTTCTAAAGAAGAGGATGCACTTTTTAAGAAAACTTTATATGAAAAAGGGCAAAACAAAAATATTTATGTAATCTATAGAGGAGATACCTTTTCTCAAACAGTAGAAGGCAATGTACACTATATTACTATTCCAGATTATGATAATGTGTATAAGGGAGACCTTCAAAAGGATTATAAGTATCTTTTGATCAATACGAAAACCAATGAAGTAAAATATACGTATAAAAATATTTTAAAATAAAAAACACTAGCTTTTGCTTAAATGAAAGTATAAGTGGAATAGGCAAAATGATGAGGATGAAAATAACACGCTTGCAATAAATATTTTTAAAAAGCTATGCATTCTAGCTTATAAAAAATCCTAAAGCTTCAAAACTCGCTATCGCTCAGACAGTGAAGCTTTTTAACGGATTTTTTAACACTAGAATACAAGTTTTTTAGAAAAATATTTATAATCAATCGTTAACATTTTCATCCTCATCATTTTTTAGTTTTCTGTATAACAATATAAAAATAAAATTTCATTTATCATAATAAATGTTTTTTATCTTTTTCATTTTTTCTACTCGCTACTGCACATGATTAAAAGCCTGTGTATAAAAATATTAGTGAATGTTTTTGACTATTTTGTAAAAAAACTTGTTTCATGGAATAAAAAATTCGTTAAGAAACTTCATTGTGTGAGCGTTAGCGAGTTTGAAGTTTTAGGATTTTTTATGGAATGGAACTTAGTTTTTTCAAAATAGTCAATGCATGAACAGTATTTTTATACACAGGCTTTTTCACCTCACTAAAGGTTTAACTGTATACATCTAAACGCTTCATATTTTTAGCATTTTCCTCATATATTTAACTGGGAGGTGCTATCCTGTGTATTTAGTTAAAGTAAATTATAAAGAAGAGGATGTTATCCATGTTGTAACGGAAATTTTAAGAACCATAATAAACGAGAATACCGTAATCATATGTATAGGAACAGATCGATGCATAGGGGATTCTCTTGGTCCTCTAGTTGGAACCATGCTTAAAAATAGCGACTATAAACATCCTGTATACGGAACTTTAGATAACCCCATTCATGCCCTCAATATATATGATGCACTAGCAGATATAAAGAAAAAGCATCCAGATGGCCTATTTCTAGCTATAGATGCTTGTCTAGGAGAAAAACACAATATAGGAAATATACAAATACGTAAAGGTCCCATCCTCCCAGGAAAAGGAGTCGGGAAGAATCTACCTAAAATAGGAAATTACTCCATTGTAGCCATTGTAGATGAAGTTGATGAAGATAGTAAATTTGCATTTAATAATATTCGCCTCAATTTCATTGTTGAAATGTGCGAAATTATAGCAACCTCTATTATCCTCGCAACAGACCAACCATTATAGGAATGCTTAGTATGGAAAATAAGGTGGTAATAAATATTCCTTGCGAGGCTAGTATATGATCATTATCAAATCGAGTTGCAAATATGGCTGCATTTGCTGCGCTAGGCATGGCTGCTATAATGACTGGTACACCCAAAACAAACTCCTTTACAGCGAAACCATTTTTTAAGACAAAATACATTATAAAAGAAATGAAAAGAAGCCTAAAAAAAGATACTGCTAGTAATTCTTTACGTTTAAATGCCTCTTTCATATTGGATCCTGCAAGAATGGATCCTACTACAATCATAGACATAGGGGTTGTAGCAGATCCTAGAAGATTTAAGGTATCATACATTGGTTTTGGAAGTTTTATGGAAAATAAAAACAAACTGTATCCAGTAATTAGAGCAGGTATTCCTGGATTTAAAAACACCTTCTTTATATGGAAGCCTTCTTCTTGGTCGGAATTTCTGCACATAAGATATACACCAAAGGTCCATACGGTAATCTCAAAAGGCATATTGAATAATGCGGTATAAAAAACCCCTGAATCTCCATAAAGGGAGTAAATAACTGGGTATCCCATAAATCCTACATTAGGAAATACAAGTAGAAATTGAATAATGTCCTTTGTCTTTCCTTCTATCTTTGATGCGCTAACGACTATATAAGATAAAAAAATTGTAAAAATATACATACACGCAGATATAAAGATGATCTTTGCACTTTTTGCAAGAATATCCTTTGAAAAACTATACTGCATAGACTTTATCACTAAAGCAGGTAATGTGATATATAATATAACATTACTTAACTCTTTATTTAAAGCTTTTGTTATAATTCCTTTCTTATTCGCAATATAACCTAAAAGAATCAATGTAAATAACATGAGTATTTGATTAAATGTTGCCCAAAAATTCATTTCGTCACCCCAATTATTTCATGAGAAAAGTCCCAATATATCGGGACTTTTTTCATATATTTTTCTCTACTTCCTCCATTACCCCTTCAACTAGTGCCTTTAATTTATTTTCTACCTTTACTAAGGTATCTTCTTTTGCTGAAAAATAAAATTTGATTTTAGGCTCTGTTCCAGATGGTCTGATGGCGAACCAAGATTCATCCTCTAGCTTAAATAAAAGTACATTTGATTTTGGTAAGTTTTCTATTCCCTCCTTATAATCTTTTATTTCTTTTATTTTGATTTCATTTATTGTTTTAGGAGGGTTTTCTCTAAAATATTTCATCATATTCTCTATTTTTTCTAATCCTTCTTTTCCTTTTATTGTAATAGATTTTAAGTCGTCTTTATAGTATCCGATTTTTTTATATAAATCAAGTAGTCCCTCATACAAGCTCATTCCTTTTGAGTAGTAATAAGCTCCCATCTCTGCAATAAGCATGGATGCTACAACCGCATCTTTATCTCTTGCATGGGTTCCTGCCAAATATCCATAACTTTCTTCATATCCAAATAGAAAGGTTTTTTCTTTATTTTCTTCAAATTCTTTTATTTTTTCTCCTATAAATTTAAATCCTGTTAAAGTATTCATGGAGTCTACTCCATAATATTTTGCTAGCGCATCTCCTATTTCAGAAGTAACAATGGTCTTGATGATTATTCCATCTTGAGGAAGTTTGTTTTCTTTCTTTAAATTCCCTAGAATGTAATCTAAGAGCAATGCTCCTGTTTGATTTCCCGTTAATACTACATATTCTCCTTCTTTATTTTTTACAACAGCTCCTACTCTATCACAATCTGGGTCTGTTCCTATAATAAGATGGGCATCTTCTTTTTTAGCAAGATCAATGGCTAGTGTAAAAGCTTCTCTTTCTTCTGGATTGGGATAAGATACTGTTGAAAAATTTGGATCTGGCTTTTCCTGCTTTTCCACAATAAATACATTTTTTAATCCGATTTCAGATAATACCCTTCTCACAGGCTTATTTCCGGTTCCATGTAAAGGGGTAAATACAATTTTAAAATCTTCTCCCACCTGATCAAGGATATCTTTTCGAATAGACTGTTTTTTTACTGCTTCTACAAAGGCAGTGTCTATTTCTTCTCCAAGGAAATGGATTAATCCTTTTTCTATCCCTTCTTTTTCTTCTATAGCAGGTATGGCGCTATAGTCTTTTATTTCATTTACCTTCTCTATTATTTTATCTGCTATAGACGGAACCACTTGTCCTCCATCTTCCCAATATACTTTGTATCCATTGTATTCGGGAGGATTGTGACTTGCTGTTACAACGATTCCACCCATGGCATTTAGATGTCTTACTGCAAAAGAAAGCTGTGGTGTTGGTTTTAATTCATCAAATAAGTAAGCTTTTATGCCACATGCTGCTAAAGTTTTTGCGCTTTCCATAGAAAATTCTTTTGATTTATGCCTACAATCATGGGCGATGACCACCCCTCTTTTTTTCCCTTCTTCTCCTGTTTTCTCTATTATATACTTGGCAAGACCAAAGGTTGCTCTTCTTATGGTGTATTTATTCACTCTATTGGTCCCTGCTCCAATGATTCCCCTTAATCCTCCTGTTCCAAATTCTAAATCTTTATAAAATCTATCTTCTATTTCCTTTTCATCTTCTTTGATCCTTAAAAGTTCTTCTTTTACTTCTTCATCAAAATAAGGACTATTTATCCATTCCTGGTATACCTTTAAATAATTCATCTGTATCCCATCCCTTCTTTTTATTTAGTCTATAATCTTAATTATACACAAAATTATATATATTCTATCCTCTAATTTAATTATTCCTCCAAAATAGAAAAAATCTTTAGCAATTATATTTATTCCCAATTTAAAAGGAATATAACTTCTTATTCCTTTTAAAAAAAAAAGACCTATATTATTTTTGCTTACAAAAATAATATAGGTCTTTGATTATTGTTTTGAAACCAGTGCAAACATTAATGTTCCACTACAAGCCAATTCTTCTCCCACATATGCTTTTCCTTCTACTTTTGCAATGCCTCTTCTCATTGCAGTAATTTCAACTTCCATTCTAAGGGTATCTCCAGGTCTTACTTCTTTTCTAAATCTTACTCCATCTATTCCAGTAAATACGCCTAATTTTCCTTTATTTTCTTCAAGGCACATCATCGTTATTCCGGCTACTTGCGCCATGGCTTCTACAATTAATACCCCTGGCATTAAAGGATAATCTGGAAAATGCCCTTGAAAGAAAGGTTCATTTACCGTCACATTTTTTATTCCTACTGCTCTTTTTCCTTCTTCTAATTCTACGACTTTGTCCACTAATAAAAAGGGATATCTATGGGGTATTAATTTTTTAATTTCATCTATATTTAGCATTTTTAAAACCTCCTTTTAGTATCTACTCCTAATTATACCATAATTTCATTTATTTTAAATATCTTCCATAAGAAAAAGCCCTTTTTATCCTTAGATAATCAAGGGCTTTTTGTATAAACTTTTATTCTTTTTCATTTGGCGTAGAGAATTCCTTTAAATTACTTTTTGTAAATTGATCATATATCATTTTTGCAAGCCCTAAAGAAGAATTTTCTGAAGACTGGGTAGCTAGTGCTTCTACATAAAGATCTTCAAATATTTCTCTTCCTGATGATTTTTCCATAGTAGGGTCTTTAGGAACTGTTTTTTTCATTTCCTTAAACATGATCTTCACAAACTCTGCTTCTAAATTCTTGCAAGCTTTCATTAATTTTTCTTTTTCTTTATTGTTTTCTACTTTGCTTTTTAGTACCTCTAAATTTACATTATTATTAATCTCCATCTCTATCACCTAACCTATCTTCTAAGGTTATTTGCCATTTGCATCATATCATCTGAAGTTTGAATAGATTTTGAATTTATTTCATAGGCTCTTTGTGCAATAATCATTTTTATCATTTCATCTACGATCTGTACATTAGAGGATTCTAAAGCGCCTTGATATATTTTGGTGCTTCTATTTTCATCCGCTAAAGGTATTTCTTCTCCAGATGCATTGGTTGCTTTCAAAAAGTTTTTTCCTACTGCTTCTAATCCATCTGGATTTAAAAATTCTACAATCTTTATTTTCCCAATTTCTTCCGTATCTCCATCTGCATTTTTTACACTAATATTTCCATTTTCATCTATGGTAAAATCCCTTTGTCCATCTTCTATTACAATTTCATCATCATCTTCTGTTAAAACCGTATATCCTTCCGATGTAACTAATTTTTTTGTATCTGCATCTACGCTAAATTTAAATCCACCATCTCTTGTGTATAATTTTTCTCCAGTTGGAGACTCTACTGCAAAAAATCCAGGTCCGCTTAAGGCAAGGTCCGTTGGATTATCTGTTCTATCTATATTTCCATTTGTAAATAACCTACTAGTAGCAGAAGGCATTACCCCATGGCCAATTTGAAGATTCACAGGAGTTCCTTGTCCTTCTATTATATTAGATTTATTCACTGTTTCATATAAAAGATCTTTAAATTCCATTCTCTGCTTTTTATATCCAGTTGTATTCACGTTGGCTAAGTTATTTGAAATCGTATCCATGTTAAGCTGTTGCGCTTTCATTCCACTTGCAGCAGTCCAAAGTGCTCTCATATTTTACCCCTCCTTAAACCTTTCCTATTTCATTTACCGCTTTTCCCAACATCTCATCATAGGATCTTATCACTTTTTGGCTACTTTCATATTCTCTAAGAATATTGATCATATCTACCATTTCATTTACTGTGTTTACATTAGAATTTTCTACAAAGCCTTGAAGTATTTCTCCTGCAAAAGCTTCTTCTTGTGGATTCATATTTTCTTCTATTTTATATAAGTTTTGCCCCTGCTTTCTTAATCCATTTACATTAAGAACATTGACTACGTTTATTTGATCTACATATTCATTGCCTACTGATATTTCTCCCTTTGTATTAATGTTAAAATCGGGATTTAAAATAATAGGTCCATTTTTTCCTAATACTTGATATCCTTCTGCTGTTACAAGTTGTCCTTTGCTATCTGTTAAGAAGGATCCATCTCTTGTATATCTTATTCCTTCAGGGGTTTGGATCTTAAAAAAACCATCTCCCTTTAGTGCAAAATCTAGCTTGTTGTCTGTTTGTCCAAGTCCACCTCCAAGAAAATTCGTTTGAATTCTGTCAAATCGAAGGCCTCCATTTATAGTCCCTATCACATTTTTTGGGGTATTATAAATTAAATTTGCAACAACTTGTCCACCAGATACAACCTGTCCACTAGGATCAATAGTTATATTTGGATTAGGAACCTGCACTCTATTTCCCTCTTTATCTAAGACATAAAAACCTGTAGTTGTATCTACTTCTCTATTTATATCTCTTGTATAAGTTTTTAAATATCCTTCTTGATCTACAGCAAATCTTGCAGATTTACTATAGCTTTTTCCCATAGGGCTATCCACAACAAAAAAACCTTTTGTTGTAGTGACATTATATCCCCTTCCATCTGCTTGCACCTGTACATTTAAAGTTTTTCCATCTGGACTGCTTTCTAGCTTTCCATTTATCTTACTAATAAGCATTTCAGGAAAAGCCTCTGAAATAACTACGTCTTTTTTAAATCCAGTCGTGCTTGCATTGGCCATATTATTGGTTACTACATCTAATTTTTTCTGGTTTGTCTGCATAGCAGAGGTAACGGTATAAAGACCCCTAAACATAGTATCACTCCAAAATTATATTTATTTTAATATCGGCATATTTATAAGAAAGGTTTACTGTAAATTTTATGAAAGTTTTACTTTTTTCTTCTTGCTGTTCCGCCTATTTGTAATATATTTAAAGCATTTAAAGATTCTCCGGTTCCTTTTGCAACACAAGAAATAGCATCTTCTGCTATATACACCTTTATCCCCGTTCTTTTTTCAATGAGTTTATCTAACCCCCAAAGAAGGGATCCTCCTCCAGTCATAATAATTCCTTTATCACTAATATCTGCCGAAAGCTCTGGTGGCGTTTTTTCTAATACACCATGCACCGCATCTGCTATTTGCGTAACAGATTCTTCTAAGGCTTCAAGCATTTCGGAAGAAGTAATAGTAATCGTTACCGGAAGGCCAGACACTAAATTCCTTCCTCTTACGTCCATTGTCACTTCTTCTTCTCTTGGAAAAGCAGTTCCTATATTTATTTTTATATTTTCTGCGGTTCTATCTCCTATTAGTAAGCTATGTTTTTTTCTCATATATCGTATTATTGCTTCATCAAATTTATCTCCAGCCATCTTTATAGACGCACTTACAACAGCTCCTCCTAAAGATATAACGGCTATATCTGTAGTTCCTCCTCCTATATCAATAACCATATTTCCTTCTGGCTGAGCGATATCTAGCCCTGCTCCAATAGCTGCTGCTATAGGTTCTTCTATAATCAAAACTTCTCTAGCCCCTGCCTGTTTTGTTGCATCCTCCACCGCTCTTTTTTCTACTTCCGTTACGCCAGAAGGAACACAAACCATGATTTCTGGCATAAAGAATTTAAAAAAGCTTCTTTTTCCTAAAACCTTATCAATAAAATATTTTAGCATTTTTTCTGTAACATCATAATCGGATATTACGCCATCTCTTAAAGGTCTTATTGCCACAATATTTCCAGGTGTTCTTCCTATCATTTTTCTTGCTTCTTCTCCTACAGCAAGTACTCTTCTGCTATGTTTATCTATTGCTACTACAGAAGGTTCTCTTAAAACAATTCCTTTTCCCTTTACATATACTAAAACAGATGCTGTTCCTAAATCTATTCCTATATCGGCTCTAACCATTGAATATCTCTCCCATCTTCTTCTTCATCTCATTATTTTTATATTCTCATTTTATCCTTATATTAATTTAAACTTAATTTAGTTTCCTCCTACAAAAATATACAAAAAAACTGTTTTAGTCAAGAAAAACACAAAAAAATGTAGGCAACTTTCAACCTACATTTTTCGCATCACTTTTATATTTTAATTTTGTTGCCATTCCCCCTCTTATATGCCTTTCTGATTTATTTTTATCTAATATGTTTTTTACTTGTTTTGCCATTAAAGGGTTTAGTGAAACTAATCTTTCCGTAATATCTTTATGCACTGTACTCTTGCTTACTCCAAATTCTTTAGCTGTTTCTCTTACTGTAGATCCTTTTTCTATAATATACTCTCCTACTAGTAATGTTCTCTTTTCTATGTAATCCCTCAACTCTCCCCCTCCTTAAAGGCATCATTTTATTCATATATATGAACTTTTTACTGAAAATAGAACAGGCTTAACCTCATTTTTAGGTTAAGCCTGCTTTATTATTCCTTGGTTTGCTACTTTATAATAGAAAGAGGATCTATATTTTTTTCATCCTTTAATGCTTCAAAATGAAGATGAGATCCATCCGCACTTTCCACGATAGATGTTTTTCCTACACCGCTGATAATATCTCCACAATTTACCTTTTGTCCTACCTCTACCATGGTATCCATAGATAAATTGCCATATACAGTCACTACATTTCCTGGATGCTTTAAGGTTATAGTGATACCATTTTCACCATTTTTAGTAATTTGAGATACTTCTCCATCCATTGCTGCTTTTACAGGAGTTCCTTCCTTCGCTTTTATGTCAATTCCCTTATGTAACTCCCATTGTTCTAAAGTATTAGAATAACTTAACTCTGTTTCGGAATAATCTCTGCTTATTTCTCCATCCACTGGCATCACTGCTTTGCCTGCTATATTTTCTTTTTTAGTGGCTGCATTTGCTTCTTTTTTTTGCCCTTCTTCTTTTTCTAACTTTTCTTTTGCCTTATTTAAATTTTCTTTTGAATTGCTAGCCGTTGCTACTGCATTTTCATCTTCTTTTATTAAGTGAATTTCATCTTCATTATTGGCCACTTGACCTTCATCCATCAATTCACCATTTTGATAATTAACAAATCCATTTTCTGTTGCTAAATTATCAATGCTATTTTTTGTAACCCATACAGCAGTAAGTGCGACTAAACAAACGCATAAAAATAAAACTAAATAAAAACCATCTCTTTCTAATAACTTTTTACCTTTGTTGTTGTTATCCATGATTTCCACCTCCAGTTATATTTTTTCCTGATTTCAAAATTCTATACAAAAAACAAGTTTTCTCAAAAATAAAAAAGTCTTACGGAATCTTTTGAGATTCCATAAGACTTTAGGATAAATGGTTAGTATTTTTTTTCTACTTTAACGCCTTTAAAATAATGTTTTAGAATTTCATCATATTTATAGCCTTTCTCTGCCATTCCATTGGCTCCCCATTGACTCATCCCAACGCCATGGCCATACCCCTTCGTTATGATATCCACTTCCTCTCCTTTTACTTTTATCTCAAAATCCGATGAATTTAGATTCAATGCACTTCTCACATCTCTACCTCTTAAAACTAAATTCCCTAATTGTATCTCTTTTACAGATCCTCCCTCTGTTTTAGAAATCAATTTTATCTCTTTATTTAAATCATCCGATAAAACAATATTCACATTAGCGCCTTTCAGTTTATTAATAAAATCCTTCTTTGGCATCTTCACTGTAGAAACAAGTTTAGGAGATCCTTGCTCATAAGGGCTATCTACAGATCTTAAATAAGGAAGCTTTGCACTAAATACCTCTTCTGAATTCTCTGTTCTTCCCCCACTTGTTGAGTGATAAAGAGGCTGTATGGTTTTTCCCTCATATACTAAAACGTCCCCTCTTGTTTCATTTACTGCTTGTTTTATTTTTGGCCATAAAGTTTTCATCCATTTTTCACCATGGGCTTTTTTAAGCTGATCTATGGATAAATATTCCTGACAATGGGCATGATCTGTACACACAACGCCTCCTTTATGTTGGGGAATCTTATCTCCACCATTTTCCATTTTATGAAACACATAAGATCTTGCTGCTATAGCCTGTGCTTTTAATGCTTCTTCATTAAAGGTAGCTGGCATTTCAGATGCAACCACATTATATAAGTATTCTTCCACATCCATTTCTTGTACTTTATTTTCTTTTACATTAAAAACTTTTATGTTTAAACTTTCTAATTTTTTAGGCTGGGCCACATCTTCCTTAAATAAAACATCTCTGTATATCCCTATGGTCAAAAGCACAGGAAGCACAATAATAATTAAGCATATGTATACTAGAATAAAAAAAGAGTTTTTCATAGACATTCCTCCTTAGATTATCATCTCTCTCTAAAGTCTATGAAAAACTCTTTTTTATAATAACTAGAAAATTATATTCATTTAAAATAAAATCTTTAAAATAAAGATTTTTTTATTATTCTATTCTTAGTCTTGTATTACATCAATATTTGCACCTAATGCTCTTAATTTCTTATCAATATCCACATATCCTCTATAAATATGGTGGGTTTCTCCGATAATGGTTTCTCCTTCTGCAACTAGCCCTGCTAAGATTAAAGCTGCCCCTGCTCTTAAATCTGTGGCGTTTACTGTTGAGCCTTGAAGACTGTTCGTTCCTTGCACTACAGCACTTCTTCCTTCTATTTTAATATTGGCACCCATTCTGCTTAATTCTGCAACATGCATAAATCTATTTTCAAACACAGTTTCTATTACTACACCCGTTCCTTTCGCTACACTTAGAAGTGCCATGAATTGGGACTGCATATCTGTTGGAAATCCTGGATGTGGCAAAGTTTTTATATCTATCGGCTTAATTTCCTTTGGTCCTACTACTCTTACTGAATTATCCATTTCATATACTTCGCATCCAGCTTCTCTAAGTTTTGCAATTGCAGGTTTTAGGTGGTCTACCAATACATTATCTACTACAATATCTCCCTTAGTAATTGCTGCCGCCACCATATAGGTTCCTGCTTCTATTCTATCTGGAATCACCGTATGGGTTGCTCCTTTTAGTTCTTTCACACCTTTTATCCTTATGGTATTGGTTCCAGCGCCTTTTACGTTAGCACCCATTTCATTTAAAAAGTTTGCAAGATCCACTATTTCTGGCTCTTCTGCAACGTTCTCTATAATCGTAGTTCCTTCTGCAAGTACAGCTGCCATCATAATATTTTCTGTTGCGCCAACAGATGGAAAATCTAAGTACAATTTTGTTCCCATAAGATTTTCTGATCTTGCTTCTACGAAGCCATGGTCCATTTCTATGTGCGCTCCTAATGCCTTAAATCCCTTCAAATGAAGGTCTATTGGTCTTGTTCCAATAGCACATCCTCCTGGCATAGAGATCTTTGATACATTGCATCTAGCAAGTAATGGACCCATTACCAAAAAAGATGCCCTCATTTTTCTCACTAATTCATAAGGCGCTTCACAAGTTTTTATTTCGCTTGCATCTACAGTCAGTATGTCTTCATGAAACTCCACCTTTGCGCCTAAATGTCTTAAAAGATCAGATATAACATGTACATCTCTTAAGTTTGGAACGCCTTTGATTACAGATTTATCTTTTGCAAGTAAAGTAGCTGCTATGATTGGTAATACAGCATTTTTCGCTCCATTTATTTTTACATATCCTTTTAAAGGCTCGCTTTTTTTTACAACTATCTTCGCCACCTATTTTCAGTCCTTTCCTAATATTCTAGTATGATCAGGGGTGTACCAATATAAACAAATGTCTTATTATCATATTCACTATATCTTAAAGAAGCATTTAAATTTACTTTGTTTCCTCCGTATTTTATATACTCCTTTAATTTGTTACTATATCCAGTAACAGATATTAAATTTTCATCTTCTATTCTTTCTTTTTCTACACCATTCATGTTTAAAAATACACGCTTCATTATTTTATCATAAGACTCATTATTAAGCTTTCCTTCAAAAGACCCAGTTATACATGTATATATATCTAGGTCCTCATCATACTCGCTTAGTTCATTTTTCATTTTTGCATAAGTCTCTACTATATCTTTATACACCTCATTTTTGTTTATGTCAACTATAATATGCGTTTGTTCTACATTTTCACATCTTTCGCTTTCTACTATAATCGATACCCCTTTATTTTCCTCATTTTTTCCATAGGCATAGACTTGTCTGAAATTCTTTTCTTCTGTTTTTGTATACGCAACATTCTTTTCATTTATTCCAAATGATTTATTTAAATCGGATGCTATTTTTTCCATATTCTCAAAGTTTAAAAAAGTATCCTCCATCTGGGCATGTCCATTTACATTATATCCTTCAAAAGTAGCTTTTGTTTTTTCAAAAGCATGGACCATTTCATCATATCCACTTTCTTCTTCTGCTTTTGACTCTGATAATATGCTTACAAATAAAACCAATATAATTCCTAAACAAAATAATCTTTTCATTTAAAAACCTCCTTTAAATTGCTTTTAATTATTTAAATTATTGACAATTTAAAGAAGGTTATACCTGATTTTATTTTTTCATTTTTTTAAATCCATTCTTAAAGGTATCCATCAAGGTTTCATCTGTATCCAATCTGTAAATTCTAGCTGGATTTCCATTTGCATCCCAATCTGTTCCATTCCACCATATGGCAATTTTTATTCTAGGATATCTATCTAGATGATTAAACATGTTTTCTACCCAAGCGTTTTTGTCTCCCCCAACGCTATTAGATCCAAATTCCGTAATCATAAAAGGTTGCTCGAAAATTTCATTATATTCATTATAGATAGGGGTATAAATTTCATCAAATTCTTCCCATACTTCTCCTGGGTAGTAGGTTCCTGTGTTATACCCTGTTAACCCAATTATATCCACGTATTCATCGCCTGGATAATAATTCAAGTAATGATTCCAACCAAAATTCGGGAAAGATACATCGTTTGGATTCCATACCCAAAGCACATTTTCTACACCATACTGACTAAAAATAGTGTGAACATATCTCCAAAGCTCTACAAATAGCTTTGTATCCTTTGAATAATGATAACTTGAATATAAACACCAATCCCCATTCATCTCATTATCTAGTCTAAATAACACAGGTTTTCCAAAGGCTTTTAATTTTCTAGCATAGTCATAAAGTAAATCATCATATCTTCCATTTAAAATATCATAGGTTATGTTTTTATTTAAAGGGTCATTTACATCTGCTTTTAAAGTTTGAAAAGTCAGTTCTACCACTTTATCCTTTTTATACGCTTTTCTTAGATCTTCTACGCTTAAAATAGAATCCATGGATAGATATTTTACTAAAACAGAGAAATCATAGTCCATTTTTTCTTGTAAAAAATTCAAATGATTCATATCTTTAGGAGCAGTGGGTTCAAATATACCAAACTTCATACTGCTATCATCACTAAAATATTTATTATAATAAGCAAGGGTTTCTTCATTCCATTTTTTAGTAACCTTTTTATGAACTTTATTTATTTTTGCAGTTCCTTTTTTATCGAAAAATGCCATGGTCTCTACCATTTTCTCAAAATCCTCTATTGGGTTTTGAGATTTTAAAAATAAGGTATATACTTCATGGTTGCTTTTTTTTATTTCTGCAGTTGCATAATAATTATAGTCATTGTATACTCTGTTTAACTTATTACGATGCCATTTTAATATTCTCGTTTCTAGTCCATTGATCATGTTTGTTTCATCAGAATCTAGCTGATGCATATCTGTATTACTTAAAAATTTGTTGCTATAGTTTGTATACTCTAAAAAATTCTTTTGATCATAATATATTTCTAGGATATTTTGATCATCTGCTAGAACGGTTTTATACATAGAATTGGTTACATCTACATGCATGTGATTCGAATAATTAATAGAATATCCTTTTGGATAATTAATATATTGGTCTGTGTCTTCATCTACATATACGATTTGATGAAAATCATCACTTGCTTCAAAGGTGTTGGACCCCGTTACCTCTCCATTTAATATATTAATCCCACTTTCTTTTCCATATTCCATTGCATTTCCAATAAATCCATTTAAATGAAATAAAAATATACATATTATTATAGCTAAGTATCTTTTCCTCATGTAATCCTCCTAATAATTAATTTATCTAAAAGTCAACAAATTAATTATATAACATACAGGTTTATATTGAAAACATCTTTTATAGACAAAATACATATTTATAGTATTCTCTTTTTAAAAAATAAAATGCCATCATTTTGGTGACAGCACTTCTAAAGTTTTTATGAATTTATATTTTCAGAAAACCATAATTTTATTTCTTTCTCTGCAGATGCTTTGCTATCTGATGCATGAACCAAATTAAAGATTTCTTCATTTGCAAAATCTCCACGTATTGTCCCAGGTAGAGCCTCTGTATACTTTGTTGCTCCATTAATCATTCTGACACAGTTTATAGCATTATTTCCTTCTGCAATGAATGCAACCACTATATCTGATGCTAAATATTCTATTAATCGTGGATAAAAAGGTTTATTCTTGTGCTCTTCATAATGCTTTTCAATAAGATTTTTTGATGGTTTAAGGGACTTAATGTGAATTACTTTCATTCCTTTTCTTTCATACCGATTGATTATTTCTCCTATTAAACTTCTTTTCACTCCATCCGGTTTGATTAAAACCAATGTCTGCTCCACATACATCTCTCCTTTTATTCTAGCTTATACCCATTAATGTATCTCTTTATCTGAAGATTATGCATGAACTTTCCAACTAAAACTCTCTATTTTTATAAAACTTCAAAGACAGTAAATAAGAGCTTAATAATAAAGTAATTGCAACCCCTATAATATATACTGCAATTTGCATATCTGATTGATTTTCTAAAAATTTCATACTCTCTATCCATGCATTATTATGGCTTTTTGCTAAAAAAACAAAAATTTTAGATCCCCCAAAGAAAAAAACGAAGAATAAAAGAAAATAAACAACCTTTGCTACAGTCGCGCCAAATTTAAAGAATATAGGAAAATAGATGCTATTCATTAATATAACCGATACGAGCGCCCCAATTAATCCTTCTAGGGTAATGGGATTTATTTTAACGGATATTCCTAAGACTTTGACAATTAACACAGCTCCTAAATAAACAGTTGCTCCTATTCCTACATAAACAAATAAAGAAATATATTTGGCGCCTACTATTTTCTTTCTTTTAATTGGTAAGCTATTGAGCAGTATATCACTTTTGTTTTTATCTTCATAGGTGCATGCAGTAATCACAAATATATAGGTAATCGCTGTAGAGCCAGCAACAAATGCTCCACTACCTAAATCTTGAAAAACAAATATAAAAAATACAATATATAATAATCCAAATAAGAACATTTTCTTTTGAATGAGTATATCTTTTAATATTAAATTAAGCATGTTTATTCCTCCTTGTACAATATAGCATTATTTCTTCTAAAGAGGCTCTTTCTATTACTATATCTTCTTTAAAGATTTTTTTTATCTCCTCTTTATCTTCTACTAGTCCTTCAAATCCAAATTGATTTTCTTTTATCCCAATAAACTGTTTTCTCGTCTTTATATCTAAAAGATTTTTATCTCCTTTAACAATGGCGTACTGATCTAGTATTTCCTCTTTTTCTTTGCTAAATATAATTTCCCCTTCATGAAGTAAGGTAATATAATCTGCAATTTTATCTAAATCTGATGTAATATGAGTGGAGAAAAGTATTCCTTTATTCTCATCCTGCATTAAATGAAATAAAATTTCTAATAATTCACTTCTGATCAGTGGGTCAAGCCCTGAAGTTGGCTCATCCATAATCAAAAACTCTGCCTTATGAGAAAGCGCCATGGCCAAAGAAAACTTCATTTTCATTCCCTTGGATAACTCCTTTATTTTCTTTTTGGTGGAAAGATTAAATTCTTTTAAATATTTTTGAAAAATGCTTTCATCCCAATTTTTATAAAAAGGAGCTACCATCCTTTTCATTTCTAAAACAGTGAGTTCTTCATAAAAATAATTTTCATCATACACAAATCCAATTCTATTTTTAATCTCATTTTCATGCTCAATATTATCTAATCCAAATAGTTTAATTTCTCCAGTATCTTTTTTCAATAAATTCATAATAAGTTTGATGGTAGTGCTTTTTCCTGCTCCATTTGGACCAATAAATCCCATAATAAATCCTCTTGGAATAGAAAAACTAATATTTTTTAAAGAAAATTCTTTAAAATCCTTTCTTAAATTTTTTACATCTAAAATCATATCCATTTCTCTATACCTCCTCATAAAACAGCTTTAGCATATCCTGCAGTTCTTCTAGTGTTAAATTCATTGTTTTTCCTGCTATAACTGCTTCTGTTATTTTTTCTTCCACAATTTTTATCCTAGTTTCTCGCATTAATTCTTTGTTTTGTGCACCTACATAGGTTCCCTTTCCTGGAACCGTTATAATAAACCCTTCCTTTTCCAGTTCATCATAGGCTCTTTTTGTTGTTATAACACTTATTTGAAGTTCTTTCGCTAAACTTCGAATAGAAGGAAGGGCTTCTAATTCTGTAAGTTCCCCTTTCATAATGGATTCTTTAATTTGGGAAACAATTTGAACATATATGGGCTCTTGTACTACATTAGAAATAATAATTTTCATAGGATCACCCTTCTTTCAATATATACTGTATATATACAGTATATACACTTATTTTACGGTTGTCAATTTTTTATATAAGAAAAAGGAGTCTCTCAAAATATAAATCGCCATTGAGAGACTCCTTTTTCTTATATAATTACATTTTTTATTCAAAATATCCTATTTATTTTAAAATAGTCTCTTTTTATCTAATAATGCCTCTATATCCTTAATCTTTTTTTCCAATTCCTTTATTTCAGCCTCATATCTTTTTACTGTGGTTCCAGGCAGATGAATGCCCGTTTGCCCCAACATATGCATTCTTTCCTCTTGCACATCTTCAAGAGATTCTTGTAATTTTATTCTTTTTTCCTCAAGCTCCTCCATGCTCATTTCATCAAAATCAAACATTATCCTCGCTCCTCCCCCATAAAACCTCTATTTTTTATCTTACTTTAACTATAGCATATTACTTTTCCTTAATAAATAAAGAAAAATAATAAAGTAAAATCACTTATTTTTATAAATATTAGGAAACCCATTTTTCCTTTTCAAGGATATCAATGATTTCATCCATAATTTGAAATACTTTCTCCGAATTGCTTTTCGCTTTTTGAAAAGATTGGGTTGCCAACTGTTCATTGCCTTGATTTATATATTGTAGCGTTTCTTTTCCTGCATCATGGAGCTCCTTATGATTTTCATCAATGCTATTCCACAAAGAACTTAATCTATCATCCCGAATTATAAGAGAATTATAAAAATGCCCAAAGCTACATCTATCTTTATTCATTTGTAATGGAATTACTTTGAATGCTTGTAATGCTTCTTCTAATGTGTTCATCCAAAAATCGTGTTGCTTTTTCGCAGTATTTAATATTCCTTTTAGCTCTTCCTGAGATACTTCATTGTGATTATCTATAAACTTTTGATAGTATCTATTATTTTGATGAAGGAAATTATCATCCAGTTCATAAATCTCCTTATTTATTTCTTCAAGCTTATGCATATCGGTAGATAGTTCATCAATGACTTCTACAATATTTTCTGTTTCTTGAGAAAGATGATCCATGGCGCTACTGATTTCTCCTGAAGAAGTATTTATTTCTTCAAAGGATGCCATGAACCTGTCCATTTCACTTTTTATTATTTGGATTGATTTATGATTATCTTCAACTGATTTCTTAATCATTCCGGTTACTTGAGGGATCTCTTGCATTACAGTATTTGCCTGCTCTAAACTTTTTAAACTTTTTCCTGATTCTACTTGGATTTCTTTTGTAAATACTTTAAATTCTTGAAGACTGGTTTTTGTATTTTCTGCAAGTTTTCTTATTTCTTCTGCTACAACAGCAAAACCTTTCCCTGCTTCTCCTGATCTGGCTGCTTCAATACTTGCATTTAATGCCAATAAATTCGTTTGATCTGCTATTTCCTCAATGATTTGTACAACATTTGCTATCCCTTCTACTTTTTCTAAAAGTCTTATGAGATTCTCATTTACAAGATGATTACTTTCCGTTACCGCTCCACAAACCTTTCCCATCTGTTTTACACTATCTATACTTTTCTTGTTATTCCCAATGATATTATCTATATTTTTTATTATCTCATCTACATGCTGCACATGTTCTTCTACGGAGCGATTAATTTCTTCCATTGATGCGCTCGTTTGTTCAACAAAAGCCAAGTTGGTTTCCGATTGCAAACCAAGTTTTTTCATAATTTCTTCTATCTCATTTATTAAGTACTGTATATCAACCTGTATATTTCCTAGAGAGGAACTTAATTCAATTGTCCTTAGCAGCATATCTCTTCCATCTTCTCGAACCTGTTTTAGTTGTTCAAATTTTGAAATCAAATGGGCTTCTTTCTCATTTTTACTTTCTATAAATTTTTCACTTAATAGCGCCTCAATGACTTTGGTACTATTATTTAAAAACATAGATCATCCCCCTATTCCTTTCTATTTGTTTTTAAATCCTATCTTAAATATAATCTTAACATAAAATAATTATTCCAAGTAGAAACTATGCGCCGATAAATTTATTTATCGAAATTTTAAAGAAATTAATAAATATTAAGTAAAATAGAAGGAATTTGTAATATTTTATCTAATATATCTTAATAGTAGTTCCTGTGGCCTATTTTTAATCAGGGCAAAATAACTATTTCTAAACTTTTTATTTTTGCAAAATATTTATAATGGGAGTGAAATATCATGAATTTAGTAGAAATTCAAAAAGAAATCTTTATTCTTAAAGAAAAAATCAATGCTATCAAAAAAAAAGAAATCAATAAAGAAAATGCTTTAGAATTAGTAGCTTTAGATAAAGACTTAGATCATTTAATAAAACAATATATTTTCATAAATAAAGAATAGATATTATAATTTTTTGCTCCAAGGAAATCTTTATCCATAAAGTGCCCATTTTTATCATGGACACATGTTTTTACATTTATTCTAATAAAATTTGAAAAAATGTATCTTTTCCTTTTAATCACATCTCAATATTTTATCCTCCGATATAACAATACTATGGTTTTCTATTCAAAGTAATGAATAAATCCTACTCTTTTGAAAAAACTAATCCTATATATTTTCAAAAGAGGTGTCCTATAATGGAAGCAATTAAAATTCAAAACCTAACAAAAAATTATGGAAAACATAGAGGTATTAAAGATATTTCTTTTTCTATTGAAGAAGGAGAAATATTTGGATTCATTGGTCCAAATGGAGCAGGTAAGAGTACAACCATTAGAATTTTGCTTAATTTTATTTATCCATCAAAGGGTAGTGCATCCATCTTTGATAAAGACATCGTAAAGGATTCATTAGAAATACGTAAATACGTGGGATATCTTCCTTCTGAAGTAAATTATTATGATGATATGAAGGCAAAAGAAATTTTAAAATACTCTCTTTCCTTCTATGAAAAGGATAAGTCTAATAAAATGCTAGAATTAGCAGAAAGATTAGATCTTGATTTAAATAAAAAAATAGAAGATTTATCCTTTGGCAACAAAAAAAAA